>Ga0256841_1000516_pt1 | contig 39768 bp, 33 predicted proteins | sample 356308metaG_FD_185971 | JGI IMG/M metagenome (GOLD analysis project Ga0256841, IMG submission 185971) | Hydrothermal vent microbial communities from Mid Atlantic Ridge, Atlantic Ocean - 356-308 | ecosystem: Environmental > Aquatic > Marine > Hydrothermal vents | place: Atlantic Ocean: Mid...
AACTTTAACAAGATTGTCAACAGAATTAACAAAACCTTAAGATGAGTTTATACTATCTTGTTGCCCACAAATCTGCCCCTAGAAAAGCTATAAATAGGCAGCAGAATACAATTATCAACTTGCTAAATGAAAAATATACTACCCTTGTTGCTACTCTTTTTATGCATTTTTCAACTGATGAATGCCCAAGAACAACAGGGCAACCTTTCAAAACGCATTTATACCACGCATTTTTTAGGCCAAGAAAAAGCCCCGGTAATCGATGGCAAACTAGATGATGCCAGTTGGAACATTGTTGCATGGGGAAGTGATTTTATAGAAAATGACCCCGATGAAAATACGGCTCCTACCTATCAAACAAAATTTAAGATTATTTACGATACCCATTATTTATATGTAGCTGTCAAAGCCTTAGATGATGAGCCTGCCAATATTGAAAAACGATTGTCGCGTAGAGACGGTTTTGCCGGCGATAGGGTGAATGTTGTTATTGATAGTTATCACGATAAGCGTACGGCGTTTATTTTTACCGTAACCGCTGCCGGTGTTAAAGGCGATGAAATTGCCACAGATAACGGTGATTCTATAGATGATAGTTGGAATCCGGTGTGGTCTACCAAAGCTGTCATTGACGATGAAGGATGGACTGCCGAGATGAAAATCCCCTTAAGCCAATTGCGATTCGGCAAAGCGAAAGAACAGGTTTGGGGCTTGAATGTATTGCGAAATATTTTTAGGAAGAGTGAAAGGTCGGTATGGAACCGGATTCGTGTTGATGCCGCCGGTTTTATCAGTGAAGCGGGAGAATTGCGCGGACTCATAAATTTGGAACCTCAAAAACAATTAGAAATACAACCTTTTACCGTGTTGCAGTACGACACTTTTCCTAAAGAGGAAGGCAATCCTTTTCGGGATGGCAGTGATTTTAAATTGAATGGTGGTCTGGATGCTAAAATTGGGGTTACCAATGATTTGACATTAGACTTGACCGTAAATCCTGATTTCGGACAGGTAGAAGCTGACCCGTCAACCATTGCCTTAGATGGTTTTGAGATATTTTTTAGAGAACAACGTCCGTTTTTTGTCGAAAATAAAAATATTTTCGATTTTCGATTTGGAGGCGGACGGGATAACTTATTTTTTTCGAGAAGAATTGGCAGAAGCCCGCAAGGGCGCGCTGAAACGGTTGACGGCGAATTTGTAGATCAACCCCAAAATACTACTATCTTGGGGGCAGCAAAGTTTAGCGGAAAAACAAAAAACGGCTGGTCTATCGGCATCTTAGAAAGTGTCACTTCAAAAGAATATGCCGAAGTTGATAACAATGGCGAGCGCCGAAAAGAATTGGTAGAGCCGTTTACCAATTATTTTGTAGGGCGTTTGCAAAAAGATTTTAATAATAAAAACACCTTTTTAGGTGGAATTTTTACAGCTACCCATAGAAAAATAGAAGGTAATTTAGATTTTTTGAGAAAGTCGGCCTATACCGGAGGATTCGATTTTAAGCACCAATGGAGAAATAGAAAGTATTATATACAAGGTAATATGATAATGAGCAATGTAGCGGGCAGTAAAGAAGCCATTACGCAAACGCAGCAATCGTTGACACATTTGTTCAATAGGGTAGATGCCGGCCATGTTGAAGTTGATGAAAACAGAACATCACTTACCGGTACCGGTGGCAAGATAGAATTTGGCAAAGCCAGTAGCGGGCATTGGCGGTATACTATTGGCGGTAATTGGCGCTCGCCCGAATTAGAACTTAACGATATTGGTTTTCTCCGTCAAGCGGATGAAATTCGCCAATATGTTGATCTTAGCTACCGCAATTTAAAACCTACTAAAAAATTCAGGACTATTTTTGCCCGTTTCTCACAGTTTACTACGTTTGATTTTGAAGGAAATTATAATAGGATTCAGTATCGCCTAAGTAGCTTTATCGAATTTAAAAATAACTGGGGCATAGAGTCAGGAGTGACGCATAAACCGAGAATTTATACCAATACCATGTTACGAGGCGGGCCACGGTTTCGGTTTTCAAGAGAAAATATTAGTTTTCTTTTTGTACGTTCTGACCCTCGTAAGAAATTTAGGTTTAATGGCGGATATGTGTATTCGCAGGCAAAACAAAACCATTTTTCTTTTTTGCGATTTTCGGCAAACTTCACCTATCAACCTACCAATGCATTGAGTATTTCGTTTAATCCGATATTTGAAAAGAACCCCAATAAAACACAGTATGTTACCCAAGTTGATTTTAATACTGTGGCGCGTTATATAACTGCTGAGATAGACCAACAAACATTAAGTGCTTCCATACGGTTGAATTATACTATTAATCCTGATTTAACAATACAATACTATGGGCAACCCTTTATATCAAGAGGAAGGTATAGCAATTTTAATTTTATAACCAATCCGATTGCTGATGATTTGTATGACCGTTTTCATTTATATGACGACGCACAAATTTCTTTTGACCAAGCAAATGACACTTACTTGATTGATGAAAATACAAATGGAACTACAGATTATGAGATTGGAAATCCTGATTTTTCATTTGTACAATTTCGCTCAAACTTAGTAGTGCGCTGGGAATATATACCGGGTTCAGAAATATTTTTGGTATGGTCGCAAGGCAATACAGGGTTGCAAGACCCCAAAAGACGGCTGCTTAGAAGTTTAGATAATCAGATTTTTGGCGAAAGGGGTGACAGTACTTTTTTAATTAAAGCAACGTATCGGTTTATGTTGTGATTTTTTACATTCCTCTAATTATCTTCGTTAAGTATCTTCAATAAAAATATATTTTCATCTTGATAATTCTCAAGGAAACAATGGTGAGATTTGCCTTTCTCAAATTAAGATTCTTCACTACTTTTAGCTTTATGATCATCAGTACTATCTTTTGCAATCAACAAATTCTTTTGATATTTACCTTGTATCACATCAACTAAAACCAATACGGTGATTACAAAATAGAAAGTGGTTTTACTCATAGGCGTTACCGCATTGTTGAATAAGTATAAGTGTGCTAAATGGCCCCCTTCTGACAAAAGCATAATGCCTACAATTAATAAAACAAAAAGCCCGAGTACTTCATACATCCTGTTTTTTTGGAGAAAATTAGCCACTTTGTCGGCCAATGCAATCATAATGACGCCTCCGAGTATAATAGCAATAGTCATCAAAATTAGTTGCGGGATGTATTCCATGCCACTGGTCAATGCCATAGCACTTAAAATAGAATCGAAAGAAAATACCAGATTCATAATAACAATCCAAAAAATAACCATTTTTTCAGATAGTTTTCTATCATCATCGGTTTCTTTGTGCTCTTGTATGAGCATCATGTGCCAAATTTCTTTAACTGCGGTGTAAATGATAAACACACCACCTCCTAAAACAATGATACTGTGTATATTAAATTCAAATTCTAAAATATTATTGCCATGCAAACTCACAAAAGGTTTTTGAAAATACTGTATTAGCGACATTAGTGCAAAGAGCAATAAAATACGCAGGATAATGGCAAGGCCAACCCCCATTTTTCGCACATAGCTTTGACGTTTTTCAGGGGCTTTTTTTGATTCTAACGAAATGTATAAAAGATTGTCAAACCCTAAAACCGCTTGTAGTAAAATAAGCATTAATAAAGTAAAAAGACTGTGAAAAGATAATAATTGATCCATGGCTATGTATTACTTATATTAAAAATTGATAAAAGAGATATTTTATGAATTAATGTTTTGCTTCTAATATCATCAATCGTTTTCTGTTTTTAGAATGGTTAAACATAATAAATTTTCCATCCCTAAAACTACCTGAATAAGGGATGTATCTTGACTTGCCTTTATTTTCTTGAATTACTTCACGCGTAATATTTCCATCCTTATCATACACAAAATCATAAAGTACAGACGATTCAAACCAGCTTTTAGAGACTTTCACCCTACCGTCTTTCTTTTCTTTGAGATTTTTTCCCGAGTTTAAAAAAATATGTAATTTATCGCGATAGGTAAATGCATAATAAGAAGGCTCTCCGTCTCTTTTAAAGATACTCCTTCCCCATTCTAATAACCCTTTGGTGTTGAATTTTAATATCAAAATATCATCGTAATGATAGGTTGTTACCCAATAACCGCCACCATTCATACCGTTAGAAACATACGATTGGGTTACATAAAACTCTTCGGCCACAATATAGACATTGCCAAACGCATCTTCTAAAAAATGGTCTAAATAAAAACTTCTCAACTCTTTTTTACTTTTTTTACCGGCTTTTCTATACCCGTAAATGCCTTCGTATACTTCTTTGGGTAATTTGAAACTCTTTTTTTCAAGAACAGCCAAGGTGTTATCGTCAATTATAAATTGGATAATACCTCTGATTCTGCCCGACCGTTCTTCTGAATAAAAACCCACAAAATTCATGTTATCTTCTTTAAAAATAATTCTGAGAGCTTCAATATATTCTCGCTCGCCAAGTACTATGTGTTGTGTTTCAATAGTATCTTTATTTATCTTATTCAATACAAATGTATAATTAGCTTTGTTGTCTTTTTTGTCTTTTCTTCCTTTGATGTATTCTTTTCCCAAGTTATAAATATTCCCTGAATTATCAATGGCCATATCACTCGATTGGAAGAATTTTTCTTCATTGCTGTAATATTCTTTGGTATACAATAATTGTAGGGTTTGGGCATCAAAAACGTGGATAAGGTAAGAATTGATATTCTTTTTAATATTATCGGTAGCAATGGCTAAAAACTGTTCGTTCGGCGAGATAGAAAAATTAGTTTGCCGTTTATTTTGGCCCGAAAAAAGCAATTGCCTCTTTTCAACCGTAGTGTTGTATAATTCTATTTTTTTATAGGTTTCGTCGGCAATATTCAACAAGTGGCAACTTATGACCCTTTCGGTTTTAGTGGGGCTGAAAACGGTGAAAATTTTTAAGGTATTGCCATAAAATAGTTCTCCTACAATCGATTCCCTTTTATTAAGTGGTGCCTCATAATTAAAAACTATGTTGGCCTTATTGTCATAAATCTCAAAGATTAAATTTTTAAAGGTTGACCTGGCAACTATCGTTTCATTAGTATCAGTGGTATAAACGGCTTCAACTACGGTTGTTTTGTTTTTATCCTTAAACTTTTGGCTTTCGGTAATGTTAAAATAAGTGCTTTGGGCAACTAAGCCGGTGTAACACAGTGCCATATAGGCAATACAAATAATGGTTGATTTTTTCACAATTTTTTAATTTTAATGTGCTTCCAGCCAGTTGTCGCCTACTCCCATTTCTACATTTAAGGGAACAGTTAACTGAAAAGCATTTTCCATTTCGTTTTTTATAATAGGTTTTATAATAGTTAATTCGTCTTTATGGACATCAAAAACCAATTCGTCATGTACCTGTAAGAGCATTTTACTGTTAAAATTTTCTTTTTGAAATCGGTTATAAATATTAATCATGGCTAATTTAATAATATCTGCGGCACTTCCCTGTATAGGTGCATTTACGGCATTTCGTTCAGCGCCGCCGCGAACTACAGCATTTCTCGAATTGATATCTTTTAAGTACCGGCGCCTTCCTAAGACGGTTTCTACATAGCCGTTTTCTCGGGCAAAATGAATCTGATGGTCTATATACGACCTGAGTTTCGGATAGGTTTCATAATAGGTATCTATCAATTCTTTGGCTTCACTACGCGTAAGTGTGGTTTGATTGCTCAAGCCGAAAGCAGAAACCCCATAGATAATTCCGAAATTTACCGTTTTTGCATTGCTGCGTTGTTCGCGGGTTACTTCGCTTAACGGTACGCCAAAAACTTTGGCGGCTGTTGAAGCATGGATATCTTCACCGTTTTTAAAGGCTTGTATCATATTATCTTCTTCACTGAGTGCTGCTATAATGCGGAGTTCTATTTGAGAATAATCTGCCGATAGAAGTTTGTAATTTTCATTTCTGGGAATAAATGCCTTACGCACTTGTCGCCCTCTTTTGGTACGAATAGGGATATTCTGTAAATTCGGATTGTTAGAACTCAGCCTCCCTGTAGCCGCAACTGCTTGTGCATAGACCGTATGAATCCTGTTGGTTTTAGGATTTATCTCATTGGGCAATGCATCTAAATAAGTACTTTGTAATTTTTTATACTGCCGATACATCAAAACATTGGCAACAATAGGATGCTCTTTTGCCAAATATGACAATACGTCTTCAGCGGTAGAATATTGTCCGGTTTTAGTTTTTTTAGGTTTGTCGACCAATTTTAACTTGTCAAAAAGGATGTCACCCAATTGTTTGGGAGAAGCTATATTAAAGGTTTCACCGGCTTGATTGTAAATTTCTGCCTCTAATCGTTCAATATCTTTGGTCAATTCTTTTGAGAGGGCTGCTAAAAAACTTTTATTAATTTTAATACCTTCAATTTCCATGGCTGCTAGCACTTTTACCAAAGGCAACTCTACGTCGTTAAAGAGTTTTTCAAGGTTAGCAGAAGCCAATTCTTTTTCAAAATATTCTTTTAATTGCAACGTAACATCAGCGTCTTCAACGGCATATTCGGCTTGTTTTTTAAGGCTAACTGTTCGCATAGAAAGCTGGTTTTTTCCTTTTTTACCAATTAATTCGGTAATAGAAATGGGTTGGTAGTTTAGGTAGGTCTCGGCTAGAATATCCATATTGTGTCGCATATCAGGATTTATCAAATAATGCGCTATCATGGTATCAAAGAGTTTGCCTTTTACCGCAATATTGTAATTGGAAAGTACTTTGATGTCGTATTTTATATTCTGTCCTATTTTTTGGATATTTTCATTTTCAAAAAAAGGCAAAAACTCTTCTACTATCTGTTGGGTTTCTGCTTGATTTTCCGGAAAAGACACATAATAGCCTTTTCCTTTTTCCCAAGAAAAAGCAATGCCTATCAATGCTACTTCTAAGGCTTTTAAACCGGTAGTTTCGGTATCAAAGCAAACCGATTTTTGTTGTAAAAGTTGTTCGAGTAAGAGTTTTCGCGAAAGTTGACTGTCTACAAATTGATAAAAATGGTCGGTATTGTTGATGGTTTTATATCCGTTGGTCGTGGTTTCTTCGGTGACATTTCCACTTCCGGGAGCGGCAAATAAATCGAATTGATGCCCTGTATGTTCTGAACGTATTTTTCCTGAAGCCGAAGAACTTTTAGAAGAAACGGTTGTAGCGGTTTCGATGCCTTTTTCTTCTTTAGGGGCAAATGTTTTTACTAGATTTTCTGTCAAACGCCGAAATTCTAATTCGTTAAAAATTTCTTTTATCTTCTGAATATCGGGTGTATTGAGTTCAAAATTTTCTTCATGAAATTCTACAGGAACATCTAACATGATGGTCGCCAGTTTTTTAGATAGCAAGCCCAATTCGGCATTGGCTTCCACTTTTTCTTTCATCTTTCCTTTGAGCTCATGGCTGTTTTCTAACAAGCCTTCTATGCTTCCGTAGGCAGCCAAAAATTTTTTTGCCGTTTTATCGCCTACTCCGGGCAGGCCGGGAATGTTGTCTATGGCATCGCCTTTCATGGCTAAAAAATCAATGACTTGTTCGGGGCGCTCTACTTCAAAATTTTGTTGTACTTCGGAGATACCCCATACATCATAACCTCCGCCAAAACGGGGTTTGTACATAAAGATATTTTCACTGACCAATTGAGCAAAATCTTTGTCGGGGGTTACCATAAAGGTTTGATAGCCTTCTTTTTCGGCTTTTTTTGCCAGAGTGCCGATAATATCATCAGCTTCATAGCCTTCTTTAACGATAATCGGAATGTGCATGGCTTTTAAAATAGATTCGATATAAGGCACGGCAATGCGAATGGCTTCAGGAGTTTCATCACGATTGGCTTTGTAGTCAGAAAATAGTTCTACCCTATCAACACTTCCGCCTCTATCAAAACACACGGCTAAATGGTCAGGTCGTTCACGTTTGATAACGTCTAATAAGGAGTTCATAAAACCCATAATAGCCGAAGTGTCTAAACCTTTTGAATTGATTCTGGGGTTCTTAATAAAAGCGTAATAACCTCTAAAAATCAAGGCATAGGCATCAACTAAAAATAAGCGTTTTTTTTCTGACATAATGTGTGGTGTTGATAGAAATTCAAAACTACGAAGAATGTTTTAGATAGCCTTAAAAAATAAAATAGCATTAGGCCTAACAGTTTTTTAAAACCTGTTAGGCCTATACTCATTTAAAGTTATTTTACGTAGTAATCTGAAGGTAAGTTTTCATTTTTATCATCATTGAATTTCGACATGCTAAATCCTTTATGGATAGCATAAAATCCCGTTTCGCCTTTTTTATTCATAGCGATATAGCCTACTTGAAAATTTTTGTAATTGCTATCGGGTTTGTTTACAATCCTACCGATGGCTTCTTCACAGGCTTCTTGTGGTGTTTTGCCTTGGCGCATCAATTCAACAATTAAAAAACTGCCTACGGTCTTTAATACTTCTTCGCCCAAACCGGTGGCAACGGCGGCACCCACTTCATTATCAACAAACAAACCGGCACCAATAATGGGCGAATCGCCAACGCGCCCGGCCATTTTATAGGCCAATCCGCTAGTGGTGCAAGCCCCTGAAATATCGCCGTTGTTATCCATGGCAAGGATACCGATGGTATCGTGGTTTTCTATATTGATTTTCGGGTGGTAATTCGATTTTATTTTCCATGCTTCCCATTCTTTTTTTGAGGCTTCGGTAAGTAAGTTTTCGGCTTTAAAGCCATTTTCCAAGGCAAATTTTTCTGCTCCTTTTCCGGCAAGGATACAATGTGGCGTATCTTCCATTACTTTTCTTGCTACCGAAATAGCATGGGTAATATGTTCTAGGTCAACTACAGCTCCGTAATTCCCGTTTTTATTAATGATACAGGCATCTAGGGTCACATGACCATCTCTGTCTGGGCGCCCGCCATTGCCAACGGTTTGATTTTTTTTATCGGCTTCGGCTATCTTACAACCTTGTTCAACGGCATCTAATGAGGAGCTGTTTTTTTTGAGTTCTTCCCATGCTCGTTGGGTAGATTGCCTTACGTCCCAAGTGGCAATAACTAAAGGTAATGATACTTTTATTTTTTTATCTATCACTGTAGCAGAAGATGAGTTGTCTTTTGGAGAATTTGTGGCACAATGGGCCAGTGTATTCCCTACGGCGAGGGCTACTCCGGTTAAAGAAGCATTTTTGATAAAATTTCTACGTTTCATAATGATTTGTTTTTTTACTTGCCGACAAGACAAGAGTGCTTAAGTGCAAGTCAATAATTTTGTTGTAAAAAATTAAAAAAATAAAAACTTGAGTATTTATTGTTTAGATTAGCAAGATAAGAAAAACTAAGGGATGCAAATTGAAATATGTGCAAATTCGTATGCGTCGGCTAGCAATGCCGAGAAAGCCGGCGCCGATAGGATAGAATTATGTGTTGAATTGGCCGTTGGCGGCATTACGCCTTCTTTCGGGTTGATAAAAAAAGTGATGGAAAAAATTTCCATTCCGGTACATGTATTAATTCGCCCTCGCAGTGGTGATTTTACCTATAATGATGCTGAGTTTGATGCGATGAAAACCGACATAGAATTGTGTAAAAAATTAGGATGCCACGGCATTGTTTCAGGAGTGTTGCATCGCGACTTTAGTATTGATATAAAACGTACTAAAGAATTGATTGCTTGTTCTAAACCTTTATCGTTTACATTTCATAGGGCTTTTGATTGGGTGCCAAATCCGTTACAATCATTAGAACAGTTGCTGGAGCTGGATGTAGATAGAATTTTAACATCAGGGCAAGAAACCAGTGTCATCAAAGGAATTTCATTACTGAAACAATTACAGGTGTTGGCCGGCAATCGGCTTATTATCATGCCCGGTGGCGGTGTAGATAAAAATACAATTATACAATGTGAGAAAGCAGCTTTTAAAGAAGTACATTTTTCGGCTACCGAACTGTGTAAAACCATCAACTATCCTAAGGTACCGATGAATAGCAATCGTTTTTTTGATGAGACACAATTGGCCATTTCTGATATTTCTAAAATTAAAGCCGTCGTTAGTTTCGTTAAATAATTGCCAAAATTGCTGCTATATCACTTCTTTACAGTATTTTTAACCCGCTAAAATTGAAAATTTTATGTTGCGCTGGCTCATTTTTATTGCCATTTATATGTTGATTGATATCTATGCTTTTCAGGCATTTAAAACGGTGTTGAAAAACAAATGGATACTTAACGCTTATTGGATAATTTCAGTAATGGTATTGGGATATTTCATCTATCAATTGTCTGTTGGTTTTGATAGAAAAGTTGGATTGACCTTGGCTACCGGCCAAGCAATCGGATTATTTTTAATTGTATTTATTCCTAAGATATTGGTATTGATTTTTATGTTTGGCGAAGATGTTATCAGGGGATTACAAGGTTTTTTCACGTGGGCGTCTCAAAGTAAAACAGCTGACATTTCTTATTTTCCGTCAAGGCGAAAATTTATAAGCCGGATGGCTTTGGTCATTGCAGCGATACCGTTTAGTTCTTTACTTTATGGAATGTATAAAGGGAAATACAATTATAAGGTATTAAAATATGAGTTGGAGTTTGATGATTTGCCGGAGGCCTTTGACGGTTATCGAATTACTCAAATCTCTGACATTCATAGTGGAAGTTTTGACGATAAGAAAAAAATTGAATACGGTGTAGACCTCATCAATCAACAACAATCTGATGTTATTTTATTTACCGGCGATTTGGTCAATAACAAGGCTGACGAAATGTTGCCATGGATAGATACCTTTAAGAAATTAACAGCTAAAGACGGCAAATTTTCTATTTTAGGGAATCATGATTACGGCGATTATATTGAATGGGAAAGTGAAGCTGCCAAAGTACAGAATATGAAAAAATTAGAGCAAATACACCAACAATTGGGTTTTGACTTGCTTTTAAATGAGCATCGGTATTTAGAAAAGAGTGGCGAGAAAATAGCATTGGTAGGTGTTGAAAATTGGGGTGCCGGCGGTTTTAAAAAAGCGGGCGACTTACAACAGGCTTCAAAGAATATAAAAGAAACCGATTTTAAAATTTTGATGAGCCACGACCCGTCTCATTGGGAGAAAAAAGTAAAGAGCCATAAGACGCACTATCACCTAACGTTAAGCGGGCATACCCACGGCATGCAGTTTGGCATTGAAATTCCGGGATGGATTAAATGGAGTCCCATAAAATGGCGGTATACCTATTGGGCAGGAATTTACGAAGAGGCCGGTAAAATTATAAATGTCAATAGGGGATTTGGATTTTTAGCTTATCCGGGGCGTGTTGGTATATGGCCAGAAATAACTGTTATTATGCTAAAAAAGAGGATAATTAGCTAAAAATAGTATCTTTGTAATGTTATCTGTCTGAATAGTAATTATTGATGTTAAATTTATAGTTAACTCTTATGGCGAAATTTGGTGAATTAATAGGTTCTAGCATTCCGACGCTAATAGATTTTCATGCTGATTGGAATGAGAATAATACGAATCTTCATAGTATCTTAAGAGACGTAGCTGCTGCTTTGGGTGATAAAGCGAAAGTGATAAAAATTGATATTGATAAAAATGAAACCTTGGCAAATGCATTGCGTATCAAGGGAAATCCTACTTTTATCATCTATAAAAACGGCGAAATGAAATGGCGCCAATCGGGTGAGCAAGATGCCAATACGCTTATCAGCTTGGTAGAGCAGTATGTATAATTTTTGCAAACCTGCCTTTTATCTGCCGTGAGGCTCTAAGTCAGGCAAAGGTTTTCCCTCTTTTAAATAATCGTCAAACCACTGTTTTACCAGTTTGTCTACTTCATCATTAAACTCACTCAATCCGTGATTGCCTCCTTCAAAAAGTACCAACCGATGTGGAATTTTATGTTTGATAAAGGCTTTTGACAGGCCTAAGGCCATTTGGGGTACTACGCGCCAATCGGCAGTACCGTGTAACATTAAAATAGGAGTAGTTTTTGTTATATTTTCTACTTGATTGATGGCAGAGCGCTTGTTCAATGCTCCTGCTTTATCTTTGATATAATTGGGGATGTTTTCTAAATAAACGGTTTCAAAAGTATCTTTACGGGTTTCCATAACCATCCGTAAATCACTCAAACCACCACCCACAACTGCAGCTTTAAACTTTTGGGTTTTAGTCAAAGCCAAATAGGTCATCATGCCGCCACGCGACCATCCGTAAATTCCCATGTTCGTAGTATCTGCGTGTTGTACGTCGTTAAAGAGCGGTATCAAATTGAGTACATCATTGACATCGGCACCACCAAATTCTTCTTTGCCTTCGCCGCCGTCATTACCTCTGTATTGACTGGCAGCAACGGTATACCCCCAACTGGCAACCCTTGCTAAAATAAAAAGGGCTTTTCTAGGGGTTAATTTACCAAATTCTTTATTACCGCCCCGGTTGTAAATAATACACGGGTATGTTCCTGTTTTTCTTGGTTTTACCAAATAGCCTTTTACTTTTAACCCATCGCTCAAGTAGACTATTTTTTCAATCGTAACGGTATTTAGATAATTGTATTTTGGCTTTAACTTTCCATTGTCAAAAAGCCGTTGAAAAGAGGCGTCATTTTTCCATTGGAGTTCTTCTCGACCTATAATTTTGCCGTTTTGGGCGTAAGCAAAACTAACTAACAAGAGTAGAAAGAAAGTAATTTTTTTGAACATTGATTGGTCTTTTTTTAATTCTAATTGTTATTCCTGCTAAGGCAGGAATTCGGAATCGTTAGTAATTGAATCAGTTATAGTTTTGATTTTATTCAACATAAAAAAACACGTATTAAATGTTTTGAGATTTTAACACCCTAGATTCCTGCTTTCGCAGGAATGACAGTGTTTTATTTTTTTGTCATTCAGAAGAATCTCGATAACTATCGGAAGACCGAAGAAACGCAAATTCTTTCTTGCTCATCTGAATGACAGGTGCCTTGTTACTTTTGGAGTAAGGCCTCCAAATTGAGTTGTTTTCCGTTAAGGATGACTATTTTATTATTTTTTAAATTTTCTAGATCATCTAAAGGGTTGTTTTCTAAAATTAAAATATTCGCTTTAAACCCTTTTTTAATTTTTCCAAACTTTAATCCGTATGCATCATTAAAATTTGAAGTAGATGTAGCCAATACTTCGCGGTTGTTTAAGCCAATTCGTGAAAGTACTTCCAACTCTTGATGTAGCGAAATACCCGGCATAGAGCCCCAAACGTCGGTAGCACTACCCGAAAGGTAATGTGCCCCATGCTTTCGATATGTTTTTTCAATTTTTAATTCTTTGAAACCTAATTTTTGATAGGCGGCCAATTCTTCGGGTGGATAATTGTGTTTTCCTGTAATCTTGTCTGCGGGCCTATTGATGTCATTTATATCTAGAATGGAAGCAATTTTCTCTTTCCACGGATTTTTACTAAAAGGCATGTCTAAATACAATAATGCAAAGGTAGGTTGGATGTAAGAATTTGATTTTCCTAGATTTTCAGCATGTTGTTGCAAGGATTTATCGTCGAGGCTTAGATTTGTTAGAAATTGGTAATAGCGCCACTTCGGACTTCCCAAATCATTACTAAAGGGTTGTTCGGCTACTTTAATTGCCATGCTATCAGGAGCAACATCTAATGAATAGCGCGTTGTGTGCACAAAAGCGTCAACACCGAATTTCATCGCTTGTTTATATTTGGTAAACCCTAGTTCGCCAATAGTGCCCATACCTAATTTTTTGGCTTCATTATGCGCTAATTTAACTTGTTCGGGAGTTAATTTATACATCATTAATAATATCTCAGCACCATTGTTGTGATGTTTACGGATGGTGTCTAAAATTTGTTGGTTGGTTAAGCGCACATCGCCTACTTCGCGTAACATGTGAATATTGGGTGACGGATTGGAACCAAAATAGAATTTTCCCCGGCGTTCACTTTCTACGCCAATGATATCGGTAACACCCATATACAATAATGCGTTTGCATAACTCTGATTGTTGATGACAGTAAACCCATCTGTCAATCCCGGTAAGATGTACTTGCCGGTGGCATCAATGAGATGTTGTTGTTTGTCGGAAATTGTTGAGGCATCTACAATGGCAGCAATGGTATCGGCTTTGATGATAATCGCTTTGCCGTTGAGGTCATTTGTAGAAGCTCCGTTATTGCTTACGTCTATAATAGTTCCGTTTTTAATGACGAGGGCATTGTGGTAGATTTTTTTTTGAGTACAGGATAAAAATAAGGTTATAAAAAAACCTAGAAATAAGTATTTTGTCATTTTATGAAAAACTTAGGTAGTTTCAAATATACAAAAAAAGAGGCGGCCTGAAAAGTATTATTCTGATCTGAGGTTTTCTTTAGATTTACAGAGTTCTTAAAGAGTAAAAAGGTTATTTTAAAAGAGTTTTTTTAGTAGTGATACGATGACTTCAAGTCATCGTATCACTAAAATTTACACCGTGACTTTAAGTTACGGCGTGAATACTAATTTATCTTTATAAGAATAGCAAACATCGCTCATTGCTAAATAAAGTGCTGCTATTAATTAGATGAATTTTTATTGTTCTAAAAACGGATAACGATAATCTGTCGGGGGTACAAAGGTTTCTTTAATAGTACGGTTAGAAACCCAGCGCAGTAGGTTCCAAACAGAACCGGCTTTGTCATTGGTACCTGAACCTCTAGCACCGCCAAAGGGTTGTTGCCCTACTACGGCTCCGGTTGGTTTATCATTGATATAAAAATTTCCGGCAGCATCTTCTAAGGCATAGGTAGCAATATCAATAATATGCCTGTCGGCACTGTAAATTGCTCCGGTTAAAGCATAAGGTGAAGTATTATTAACCAAGTCTAACGTTTCGCGCCACGCATCATCTTCATAAATAAAAATGGTCAAAATCGGGCCGAATAATTCGGTACACATAGTTTTATAATCTGCTTTTTTTGCTAGAATAACCGTAGGTTCTATAAAATACCCTTTAGAATTATCATAGTTTCCTCCAATAATTACTTCGGCATCTGTATCTTTTTTAGCATCGTCAATATAACTTGCTAATTTTTTAAAGGCTCTATCGTCAATTACGGCATTGATAAAGTTAGAAGTGTCTTCGGGGCTTCCCATTTTCATCGATTGCAAATCGGCTTCGAGATATTTTTTAACCTCGTTCCATTTTGATTTCGGAATGTATGCCCTTGAGGCAGCAGAACATTTTTGGCCTTGGTATTCAAAAGCACCCCTTGACAATGCTGTAGCCACTTGTTTTGCATCTGCAGAAGTGTGCATCCAAACAAAATCTTTCCCACCGGTTTCTCCAACAATTCTAGGGTATGAACGGTATTTTCCTTTGTTGACATTGGTACCGATATGAGCCCAAAAACTATTAAAAACGGGGGTAGACCCGGTAAAGTGAATGCCTCCAAAATCTTTATGGTCTAATAATACTTCTGTAATCATGGCTGAATTGCCGGTGACCATATTAATTACGCCATCAGGCACTCCGGCTTCTTTGAACAATTGCATCAATACATGGGCAGAATATACTTGCGAACGGGCGGGTTTCCAAATTACCACATTTCCCATCATAGCCGGTGAAGTAGGTAAATTTCCGGCAATAGAAGTAAAATTAAAAGGTGTAATGGCATAGACAAAACCTTCTAAGGGGCGGTATTCCATTCGATTCCAAATTCCTGAAGAGGAAATGGGCTGATTTTGATATATTTCGGTCATAAATTCTACATTGAATCGAAAGAAATCTATTAACTCACACGCAGCATCGATTTCTGCTTGCATTACATTTTTTGATTGTGCAATCATTGTGGCAGCATTCAGTTTTGCCCGATATGGGCCTGCTAATAATTCGGCAGCTTTTAAAAAGATAGCTGCTCGGCTTTGCCATGGCATTTTCGACCATGTTTTACGGGCTTCCATAGCTTTTTCAACAGCCATTTCGATATGTTTTTTATCGGCGGTATGGTATTGCCCCACGGTATGCTTAATATCGTGTGGCGGATGTATAGAAACCGTGTTGCCGGTGCGGATTTCTTCATTTCCGATATAGAAAGGAATATCTACTGTTGAAGCGTACATTTTTTTGTACATCGCTAACAATTCTTTACGCTCATCGCTATTCGGAGCATACGATTTTACAGGTTCGTTAACTGCTTTGGGTACATTATAAAATCCTGTTGCCATTTTGTATATTTTTTAAATAAGTTTCGACTAAATTTACGATTGCAAAGTTACGTAAAATAAACTATAAACCTTTCCGGCGTTCCAAACGCTGGAAGGGTTGAAAAGCGTATAAAAAGAAATGAATAATGTACCGTTAATTGAAGGGAATTATTACCATATATACAACAGGGGTATTAATAGTAGTGATTTATTCTTTGAAAATGAAAACTACCTTCATTTTTTAAAACTTTATGACAAATATGTTAGTCCAATTGCTGAAACTTTTGCATGGTGTTTATTAAAAAATCATTTTCTTTTACTGGTTTATATTAAAGAACAAAATGAAATAGATTCAGAATTATTATCTTACTCAACAGTTGAAAAACCTAAAAGAATAAAGGCTTCAAAACAATTTTCAAATTTATTTAATGGGTATGCTCAAGCGATTAATAAAAGACATCATAGAACAGGAAGTTTATTTTAAAAAAACTTTAAAAGAAAGTTAATAATGAATGAAAAATATTTTCAAAACATGATATTTTATATAGAACTCGTTTAAACTTTTTGGATTGAAGCGAAAATTAGGAGTTTTTTACCCTATTGAAGGCTTTTTTGAGTTGCATAGCAGGGCTATGGAAGGAAAAAAAGACAAAAATAGGGTGCAAAAGGACAATTTTTTAGCTAATTGAAAAAGTTTAAACGAGTTCATACACAAGAACCCTGTTAAACACGGTTTTGTTGATAAAATTTTTGATTACCGATGGTCTTCTTATTTGAGTGTTTTATCAGATAAACCTACTAAATTGCAAAGAAAAAAAGTAATTAATGTGTTTGAAGATGTTGCTAATTTTAAGTATTATCATTCGTGTAATCATAATTTAGATGATATTAACGAGTTAATAATTGAGTAAACCAACCCTTCCAGCGTTTCAAACGCTGGAAGGGTTAAATAATAAACTATGTGTACAGTAACCTACATTCCGTTAGGAAATTCAGATTTTATATTAACTTCTAGTAGAGATGTTCCGTTTGCACGGAAACATGCATTGCATCCTAAAAAATATATCGAAGAGGGTATCGAAATTTATTATCCTAAAGATGGTAAAGCCGGAGGAACTTGGATAGGAACAAGCTCAAAAAACAGACTAATTTGTTTGCTAAATGGTGGTTTTGAATACCATACCTCAAGAGCATCTTATAAAAAAAGTAGGGGAATCATCGTAAAAGACTTGCTAAAAATTGACGATATCCATAACGGGCTAGACACTATTGATTTGATTGATGTTGAGCAGTTTACCTTAACAATTGTCGATTGGAATGATGTATTGCAATTGATTGAGTTTGTTTGGGACGGTAACAAAAAACATATCAAAATATTACCGCAAGAACCCCAAATATGGTCTTCTTCTACCTTATATGACAACAGTGTAAAACAATTGCGGCGCCGCTGGTTTGCAGACTGGCTAGCAAAGAATGAATATTCACAGGCGTCTATTTTAGACTTTCATCATAATGCGGGTGTTGGCGACCCGAATATTGACGTGGTGATGGATAGAAATGTTGGTGGAACGGTAAGTATTACCTCTGTAAAAAAAGAGCAAAATACTATTTTTATGCGCTATGAAGATGTTCGTAATACGAATGAAAATATCCAACTCTTAGAATATAAATGCTAAAAACGAAATGGTTACCAATCCGATAATTGCCAAAAACATATAGATGGTGTTGAGCATACAAAATTTGATAAAAGTTTTAATTCTGTTTTGCTTATAAAAATTGCGTAAAGACTTATAGAGATAGAATAAAAAGACTAGAAAAAACAGTGCTATTCCGATATCTGTATTCAATATCCGGTTAAAAATAGTAAAGAAAATTAGAAATATAAAAAATGCCGTTTGTACATTAAAAACCAGTACTAAATGTTCGGTATAATTTTTCTTTCCCCGAATATATAAGAGTGAAAGAAATAAGGTAAACAACGGTAACATAAAGAAGAGGGCAATAGAAATTTTAGAGATGATATTGTCAAGATAAGAATTTCTAAAATCGGCATCTGTTTTAAATTTATTAAAATCTTTTGCTTTTTTATAGTAGAAAATGTTCCATCGGGTTTTTTTATATCCCAAATCGTCTAAGGCTTGTAGAATAGAAATGTCTTTGTGTTGCCTGTCATAGGCCATAAAATCACTTATTTTTTTAAACAGTGATTTACCAACCATATTTAATATCAATTCGTCTTCAACCGAAGTTTTGTATTTGTCATCTAAAACAAAATCGATTTTTTTTGATTTTAATATGTTTTCAATATAATTTATCGATAGTTCTTTTACTTTAGAAATGTATTGGAGCTGTTCCCAACTTTCAACATTATCACCTTCTGGTTGATTGACAATAAACTCCATATTTGAGTCGAAAAATTCTTTAAAAACCGAGTCTTTTTGAATTGCCGTAAGGGTGTTACTATCTAATTGTTCTAAAATGGTGGTGTTTTCAAAAATAGAATCTATTCGCTGTGTTGTTTTTTTTAAAGTTTGCCGTACAATAGTATCTATCTTAAATTTCTTTATATTAGGTAAATTGTATTTTTTTAAAATAGAATCGGTTTTAACTTGGTTTATTGAATCGTTATCTGAAAGGGTAGAAATGCCTGTGTCAATACCCTGCCCTTCCAAATCGCGTTTTACTTCTTTTAACGCAGTTAAAATTGAATCGGTGGGTTTAGAAATAGAATCGAGAACAGCTTGGGTCCCTTTTTTTGTAAATGAACCCGAAATTTCATATTCGTCTAAGGCAGAAAATAAGCCTTGCAATAAAAAGAAAACAATCGTTACATGCAGATAGAGTTGAAACGGATTTACATATCTTCTCCGCCTCCCTTTAATATAATCTTTTGATACTTTTCCGGGTTTGAACAGCAAAGGAAAAAAGGTCTTAAAAAAACGTGAGTCGAAAGAAAAAAATCCTGCAAAGAATTCTGATATGAATTGTTTGATACTTAACGGAAGTTGGTCATTCACTTGTCCGCAATTAGAGCAAAAATTATCTTTGTCAGAAATGGGTTGCTCACAATTTAAGCATACAATACCTCTTTTATTCTTAGAAAATCGGGTAGTTGATTTCACTGTTGGTTTTTGTAACCCTCTAAAAGTACATTATTTTTATCAAACACAAAAAAAAGAATATCGTGCTTTAATTAGAAATGGCAGGAACAATTAACTGAAACGAAGGAATATATACCCTGAATTTTTTAGTCGTTGAAAAGTTAATCATATTAAAAAAACCCTTCATAGAACCCAACGGAGAAGTTAGGTTACAATAAGAACTGTAGGTATATCTTTTTTTTGGGGCAATAACCGGTTTTTTCCCTATAACTCCCTCACCTTCAACAACAACTAAACTTTTAAGAGAGTCAAAAATTTTCCAATGCCTACTGATTAATTGTACAGAATCATTGCTTTGGTTTTCGATAGTAATGCTATAACTAAACGAAAAGTACAACCTGCTATTTTGATAACGGGTACCTTCAAAATTTGTTTTTACAGAAATTTTAATTCCGTTTGTTACTTGTTGAACCATAGTATAATACAGTAGTTATATAGGTTACAAAGATATAAATTCTTTTGAAATTTACGATATCCTTATACGTTAGATGGTAAAAGTATTATTTAGTTGCGTAAATTTTCAGAATTTGCGGTACCATAACCAATTACTTGGTCATAGCGGCTTCCAAATGGCTTGTAATACACGAGCACCGAATAATCGTTTTCAGTTTGATAAAAAGAGCCTTCAATAGCGTGGTTGTTTATAGTGCCTTTTTTTGTTGCAGTAATATACATATAATTGTAAAATCCTTGTTTTAGCAATAACTTACCGGTGTACAATTTACTGGTGTCATCATAAGTCATTTTGTTTTCTTCGGTGAGTTGCCATCCGTTAAAATTTCCATAAATATAAATATCATCGTCCCCCAACTCCTCAAAAGATTCTAAGGCAAAATGTACCCATGTATAATCGGCCTCTGTTGCTGCTTCATCAACATCAATAGCCCGTATTACAAAATTACCGTTGATATCCGGATAAAGTGTGTACGGCTTATGTTTGCGTTCTTCATCCAAATATAAATAGGTATCGAAAATGTCATTGAGATCAACCCTTGCTACATTATTGGTTGCTGTTCTAATTTGTTTGGTGTCAAAAAATAGAAACTCATTTCCGGCCCAATAAGAAATTTTATCTACATATTTATACAAAAGTTGTGTGCCTCGGTAAAATTGGGGTTTAATGTCTTTAATTACGGTATTCCAATCGCTGTTTTGGTAGACAGCCGCTTTTATTTCTTGTGCAGGATTGTTAATTTGTAAATTAGGGTAATTGATGGTAAACTGCACCGTATGCTTTGAGTTTAATGTAGCAATATCTCTACTTCTATGTACGCTGACACCCACAGTAACTCTGGGAGTGTAGATAATAAATGGCCTGGCAAAAACAAGTTCGTCATCTTCGTTTAAAATGGTAATTACATAGTTGCCGCTTATTTTTATACGGGTATTGTCATTAGGCAGTTGTAAGTTGTAATGTGTATAGGCTTGAAAGGTGTTGAAAGAATCTTCAAAATTGCGAATCCAATCAGAGGAAAATCCATTAATATATTCTGTAGTTGCCAAACCAGAAGGTTTCCAATTATAGTCGTAGTGCTCTATTTTATAAGTATATTGTTCTTGGGTAGCATTTAAGTCGTCAAACTCTAAACTAAAACGTTGCCCCAATTTAATGATGGGTACGTAATTATTAGTTAGTTGTGGGCGTAATACAATTGATTTTATAAATTCTGGCGGTTCTACAATAACACTATTTTGAGCCGATACGATTGTTTTGGCAAAAAATAATAAAAAGAGAAAGCACCCTAGCAAATATCTATTTTTACTATTAAAAGAAATACTAATTTTAAAACCTTTCATTTTTATAAGTTGCCCAATTATATTCAAAAGCTGTACCAAAAATATCGGGTATAAAAGTACTAAAACAATTGCAGGTGTGGCGCTATATTATTTAGAATCATTATAAATAATATTTATCCCTTGTATATTGGCGTATAACAAGTACAAAATTTTTAAATTTGCATCGTTTTTGGAAAGACACTAAATCAAATTTTAAATATGTCAACAGACATTCGTATTAAGAAGGGCTTAAACATTAAGCTCGTTGGCGAAGCAGACAAAACTACTACAGAATTGCCAATAGGTAATGAGTTTGCTTTAAAACTAGCAGATTTTCACAGAATTACTCCTAAATTATTAGCCAGGGAAAAAACTATCGTAAAAGCCGGTGAAGCCTTATTTTATAATAAAGCAGATGATCGTATTTTATTTCCTTCGCCTGTAAGTGGTGAGGTTGTTGAGGTTGTGAGAGGAGAAAAACGAAAAGTTTTAGAAATCAAAATCAAGGCAGACAGCACACAAAATTATCACGATTTTGGCAAAAAAGATATAAATGCCATGCCTGCTGATGAAATAAAAGCACATTTATTAGCTTCAGGATGTTGGCCGTTTATTAAGCAGCGCCCTTATGATATTATCGCCAATCCTGATAAAACGCCCAAAGCTATTTTTATATCAGGATATGACAGTGCCCCTTTGGCACCCGATTTAGAATATACCCTTAAAGGGAAAGAAGCTGAACTGCAAGCTGCCATTACAGCCTTGGCAAAATTAACATCCGGCAAGGTACATGTAAGTGTAGAGGCAACTACCACGTTGTCACCTTTTATAAGCCTGAGCGATATAGAAATCCATAAAGTTTCAGGGCCGCACCCGTCAGGGAATGTAGGTACACAAATTAATAAAATCGACCCGGTTAATAAAGGTGAAGCGGTATGGACAATCTCGCCACAAAATTTAGTAATAATTGGCGAATTATTACTAACTGGAAAATTTAATGCGCAACGTGTGGTGGCCTTAACAGGGGCTCAATTTAAAAATCCGAAATATGTTACTGCCATAGCCGGTGCAAAAATAAAAGACATTGTTGCCGATAACCTGAAAGAAGAAAATACAAGAATTATCAATGGCAATGTGTTGACCGGTATTAAAGTAACCGAAGATGGTTATTTGGGATATTACGATTATCAAATTACGGCAATCCCCGAAGGAAATGACTATGAATTTTTTGGATGGGCCAAACCGGTAGCCGATAAAATTTCACCGACAAGGGCATTGACATTTTCATGGCTTTTTCCGAATAAAAAATTCAATTTGAATACCAATACCAATGGTGAACACCGCGCTTTTGTAATGACCGGTATTTATGAAGAAGTTTTTCCGTTTGATATCTATCCGATGCAAATCTTAAAATCTTGCCTATATAAAGATTTAGATGAAATGGAAGCCCTCGGTATATATGAAGTAGCACCTGAAGATTTCGCGCTCACAGAATTTGTGTGTATTTCAAAACAACCACATCAAAAAATTATCAGAGAAGGCTTAGACTTAATGATTAAAGAAATTGGATAATTTTTCATTGCACGAAGTAAAATAATAGCACTTATGAGCTTAAAAAACACACTACATAATTTAAAAGAAAAGTACAAAGGTACCAAGATGGAATCGGGTTTTAATGCCCTGCATACCTTTTTATATACACCCAATGATACCACTTCAAGTTTTGGCACTCAGATAAAAGCTGCAGATGACCTAAAACGCACCATGAATACGGTGATAATGGCATTGATTCCGGTATTGATTTTCGGAATGTTTAACGCGGGTTACCAATCTCATTTGGCATTAGGAGAAATACAAAAAGTATCAGGAGAGTTTTTTAGTCCTGAGTTTTGGACATTAGATAATTTTAGCGTTGGTTTTTGGAAAATACTACCCTTACTACTAGTTTCTTATGGCGTTGGCCTCGGCGTAGAATTTTTATTTGCCACCATTAAAGGCCATGAAGTAGAAGAAGGATATTTGGTAACCGGTATGTTGGTGCCATTGATTGTTCCTGTTGACATTCCATTATGGATGTTGGCAGTGGCTGTTATCTTTGGCGTTGTTATCGGAAAAGAAGTATTTGGCGGTACCGGTATGAATATTCTAAACCCGGCATTGACCATTAGAGCCTTTTTATTCTTTGCGTATCCTACTTGGATGAGTGGAGATAAAGTTTGGGTTCATGGAGCAGTAGAGAGAGCCCAAGAAATTGCTTCCGGAGCCAACGTAGATGCCATTTCAGGAGAAACTATTTTAGGGAGCTTGGCACAAGGCAAAGAATTGGTGTATTCAGTTTGGGATATGTTTTATGGCTTTATTCCCGGTTCGGTAGGTGAAACCTCAACATTGCTTATTTTGTTAGGAGGTCTTTTCTTAATCTTTACAAAAATAGGAAGTTGGCGAATTATGTTAAGTGCCTCTTTAGGAGCCTTAGCGATGGGATTGATATTTAACGGAATTATCAATGCTGGATGGATTGCCCAAGGCAGTAAATTTTATGCCTTAATGTCTACACCTTATTGGCAACACCTATTAATTGGCGGTTTTGCATTTGGCGTTGTATATATGGCCACAGATCCGGTAACAGCATCGCAAACCACGAAAGGAAAATGGATTTACGGTTTCTTAATAGGATTTATGTCTATTATGATTCGCGTATTTAACCCGGCTTACCCCGAAGGCGTTATGTTGGCAATTTTACTGATGAATGTATTTGCACCAACCATTGACCACTATGTGGTAAAAGGCAATATAAAGAAAAGGTTAAAGCGTTTAAAAGCAAAAACAGCCTAAAAACACTTTAAATAAATTTTAATAGATACTGAAATAGATTCAGCATGGAAAAAAGAACAGATTCAAATTTATATACCATACTATTTGCTATTGTTATGGTAATTGTAGTAGGTACCCTATTAGCATTTTCTGACGGAGCACTAAAGCCTACTATTAACGAAAACAAACGTATAGAGAAACAACAAAATATTTTATACGCTATGGGCATTAATGAAAATGAAGATGGAGCCGTTATTTTTGTAGGAAAAGATAACATTGCCAATGAATTTTCAAAGTATATCAAAAAGCAATTGGTAATTCAAGGTGATAAAATAGAAGAAGACGATAAAGCCTATTTGATTGATATTAAAAAAGAACAAACAATAGGAAAAAAAGACCCCAGTAAAAGAAGATTGCCGGTGTTTATTGGCGAAAAAGACGGAAAAACCATATACATCGTTCCTGTTAGGGGGAAAGGATTGTGGGATGCCATTTGGGGATATGTGGCTATGGATAGCCAAATGGTAGTACAAGGAGTGTATTTTGATCACAAAGGAGAAACCCCCGGCTTAGGAGCCAATATCAAACAACGTTTCTTTATGGATGATTTTGCAGGAGAGCACACAATGAAAAATGGAGTTTTTAAAGGAATTTCTGCTATAAAAGGAAATGCAGACCCTAAAAATGAAGATAAAACAGATAATGAAGTTGATGCATTGGCCGGAGCAACGATTACCAGTAGCGGTGTTTCTGCCATGTTAAAATCAGAGTTGAAATTATACGTGCCTTATTTTAAAAATTTAAAAACAAATTAATTGTATGGGACTTTTATCAAAAAAAGATGCCAAATTAATAACCGACCCGTTGGCAGATAACAACCCTATTACCATTCAAGTATTAGGTATTTGTTCGGCGTTGGCAATTACCGCCGAGTTAAAAGCATCTATAGTGATGGCAATTGCCGTAATGTTTGTACTGGCAATGGGTAATGTAGTTATCTCTTTAATGCGCAATATTATTCCTCCAAAAATTAGAATTATTGTGCAATTGGTAGTAGTTGCTGCCTTGGTAATTATTGTAGACTTGGTATTGAAAGCGTATGCCTATGAACTGAGTAAAACCCTCTCGGTATTTGTAGGTTTGATTATTACCAACTGTATTATTATGGGACGCTTTGAAGCCTTTGCACTGGCAAATGGCCCATGGCAATCATTTCTTGACGGTATTGGCAACGCTGCGGGTTATGGGCTTATCTTAATTATTGTAGGCTTCTTTAGAGAGTTATTAGGTTCAGGCACCTTATTAGGGTTTAAAGTATTAGGAGACCCGATAGAGAAAACAGGCGTATATGCTTATGGATATGAAAATAACGGATTTATGTTATTAGCACCCATGGCATTAATTGTATTGGGGATTATTATCTGGGTACAACGCAGCAGAAACACAGCATTAATAGAAGAACATTAAGCAGTAGTAAAGAGATAATAGTGTTGAGATAGATATTAGAAAAAACTCAATACGAATTACTCAATACTCAATACTATAATAAAATGGAACATTTAGAATTATTTTTCAAATCAATCTTTATAGACAATATGGTATTTGCCACATTCTTAGGAATGTGTTCATTTCTTGCCGTCTCTAAAAAAGTAAGTACCGCTGTAGGCCTCGGCGCAGCAGTAATCTTTGTATTGGCAATTACAGTACCTTTGAATTGGTTGTTAGACCAATATATTTTACAACCCGGAGCCTTAACTTGGTTGGGCCCGGAATATGCAGACTACGATTTGAGTTTCTTATCGTTTATTCTATTCATTGCCACCATTGCCACCATGGTACAATTAGTAGAGATTGTAGTTGAGAAATTTTCGCCGGCACTGTATAATTCATTAGGTATTTTCCTACCCTTAATAGCTGTAAACTGTGCCATATTAGGAGGGTCATTATTTATGCAATCGCGAGAAATCCCTTCATTGGGCTTGGCAGTTACTTATGGAGTAGGTTCAGGTATCGGATGGTTTTTAGCCATCTTAGCCATTGCAGCCATTCGTGAGAAGATTAGATATTCAAATGTACCACCACCATTGAGAGGATTGGGGATTACTTTTATTACAACAGGGTTGATGGCTATCGGTTTTATGAGTTTTGGAGGAATGCTTACAGGTGGCGATGAAGAAGCCGCTGCAAAACCTAAAAAACAAGTAATACAGATGAATGGCGATGAAAATAAGAAGAAAATAGAATTGAAAGAAAATTCTGTTACAGAAGAAAAAGAAAATACAACAGCACTAAACGAGTAATATGATATTAGCAGTAAGCACAACAGGAACAATTATAATTACGGTAGTAGCTCTTTTGGTTATTACACTTTTATTGGTTGCATTGTTATTGGTTGTAAAACAAAAACTGGCACCCTCAGGTCCGGTAAAGATTAAGATTAATGGCGAAAAAATTATTGAAGTTCCTTCGGGCGACTCTTTACTGTCAACCTTAGGAAATCAAAAGATATTTTTGCCCTCTGCATGTGGTGGCGGTGGTACTTGTATTCAATGCGAATGCCACGTACTGTCAGGCGGAGGGGAAGCCTTACCTACAGAAACTCCTCATTTTACCCGTAAAGAGTTAAAAGAAGGTGCGAGGTTGGCCTGTCAGGTAAAAGTAAAACAAGACATGGAGATTACCATTCCTGAAGAAGTGTTTGGTATCAAAAAATGGGAAGCAACCGTAGTAAGAAATTATAATGTAGCCTCTTTTATCAAAGAATTTGTGGTTGAGATACCCGAAGATATGAATTATAAAGCAGGTGGATATATTCAAATAGAAATTCCTCCTTGCGAAGTAAAATACGAAGATATAGATATTACTGCCCATCCCGAAGAACACGAAACACCCGATAAGTTTCAAGAAGAATGGGATAAATTTAAGCTGTGGCCGTTGGTAATGAAAAATCCCGAAACGGTAGAACGGGCTTACTCGATGGCTTCATATCCTGCCGAAGGGAGAGAAATTATGTTAAATGTACGTGTTGCCACCCCGCCTTTTGACAGGGCTAAAGGAGGTTGGATGGATGTAAATCCGGGAATTGCCTCTTCGTATATTTTCTCTAGAAAAGTAGGCGATAAAGTTACCATCTCAGGGCCTTATGGCGAATTCTTTATCAATGAGTCTGATGCCGAAATGTTATACGTGGGTGGTGGTGCCGGAATGGCTCCGATGCGCTCGCATTTGTATCATTTGTTTAAAACCTTAAAAACCAAAAGAAAAGTTACCTATTGGTATGGTGGCCGTTCGAAAAGAGAGTTGTTCTATTTGAAACATTTCCACGATTTAGAAAAAGAATTCCCTAATTTTAAATTCTTTATCGCCTTATCAGACCCTCAAGAAGAAGATAACTGGAAAGTTAAAAAAGATATTAACGATACAGAAGGAGATGGCTTTGTTGGCTTTATCCACCAAGTGGTGATTGATGAATATTTATCAAAACACGAAACCCCCGAAGATATAGAATTGTACTTCTGTGGGCCTCCGTTAATGAATAAGGCCGTTCAGAAAATGGGTGAAGATTTCGGTATACCGGATGAAAATATACGTTTTGATGACTTTGGAGGTTAATATTTAATGCTTCTCAGAGTGTTTTGACGATAATAGACAATCGGTATTGAGAGTTGACTAAAACCCCTTTTTTTACAGCAGGTTTTATGCTGGGCAATGTTGAGATGCTTTGCCTGATAATAGAATCTAATTGGGGCAATTGTTGGGTAATGCTTTTTGGTGAATGAATTTGAACTACACTTGCCTTACCGGTATTATCAATTAATAAATCGATTAAAGTGGTGTCATTAACCCGCTCTTTTACCTTTAATTCATTTTTTTGTAGTGACGAAGCCAATTTTTTGGTCAGCGTAAGCTCAAAACATTTCTTTTGATTGCCGTTTTCAGAATAATTTTCACAATCAGAAAAGATAGGATATACGTCAACCTTAGTAAAGTCAATCAGTGTGTCTATTACTTGCAAATTGCTTTCAACGTCAGAAGCGGTTTTGGTAGACAAAGAATAGTCGCAAGAAACTAACAAAAACGATAAAAAAAAGATACCTAATACTTGCCGTAACATGGTTGTTGTGTAATTACAACGAAAGTACAATTTTTTAGCAAATAAAATTAATCAGATTTTTCACTATTCATAAACAAAGTTTTTCTAATTTCTTTTTAAGTACATGACAAAAAATATTCATAAAAGATAATAATCTAAAATCCAAAAATGATTAATTTAAGACCGTTGCAAAACTATATAGAAAATCAAAATAAAGGCAATTCTTTGTCCAACTTCTTCCTTCTCCAAAAATTTAAGTCCTCATAAACAACAGTTTACTGTGGGTTAAATTTTTCTCGAGCGTCGAATTTGAACGAATAATAGCCTTTTGCAACGGTCTTAATTTTTGTCAGGTACTGAAGAAATTTAAAAATAACCACCACGAGCACGCTTTCGCGTGCCCACCCTTCCTTTTTTAAGGAGGGGAGTTTGCAAAAAGAATTTGAAAATTGGGTATAGTTTTAAATTGCAGATAAATTTCAACTCCTTCCCTTTCAAAGGGAAGGTGGCACACCACGCGTGTGGGCGGAAGGGTTCACCCCAAAAATTAGAAAGGATAAGCACATCAATTTAAAGATTATTAAAATTGTAACTATTTCATAAACAAGTCTTTTCTAATTTCTTTACTGCGTTGTTTGGCATAAGCAGTAGACTTTTTATCCTTTTCAGGAAAAGTATTTATGTATTTTTCAAAATATTGTAAAGCTATTTTTTTATCGTTATAATAATCATCGGCAGTTAAGGCCAGCTGAAACAATAGAACGTGGTTTCTAGAGTTGTTTTTATAACCTTCTTCAAATGAACGGATGGCATTTTTTGTTCTTTTTTGGGCTATTTGTACCAATCCCATTTGATAATAATTTTTATCAACATTGGGCTTTTGAGATAGTATCGACATAAAAAAGGTAATTTCTGCCATTTTATACTTTCCCATTGCTTTTAAAACCAATCCTTTGTTATAGAGTATTGAAGCATCCCTAAAATCTAGTTGTTTCGCTTTATTAAAATACGTCAATGCATTTTCATAATCTTTTAACTTGTAATAGCTCAAGCCAAATAGTTTATATACAAACAAAGTTTTGAAATTTTGCACCTCTAATTTTTTTAAATAAGTAATTGTAGAATCATACGCTTTATTTAAAAATTCGTTTTGGGCTTTTAACTGTAAAAAGTTTAAACTTTTTGGGTTGAGTTTTAACCCAATATCAATAAATAATTCAGAAGAATCTCTAACTTTTATCGCTTTGAAAAATTTAGCCAACTGATAGATACTTTTTATGTGCAAAGAATCTAAGAGGTATGCTTTTAAATATCCTTTTGAAGGGTCTTTTCCGGTTTTTTCATAGGCTTTTCCCAGTTGATAGTAATAATTTGGGTTTGAAGGGTCATTTTCAATTAATTCATTTAAAAGTGTGATAGATTGTTGGGCATTTCTTTCGGCTAAATATAATTTAGCAAGCGTATATTTTAACAGATAATTATTCGGATTACCCTGTAATACTTCATTAAAAAGCCTAATGGCTTTGGCAGTATTTCCTGAAAATTGGTAGCTTTTCGCCAATTGTTCTTTTATTTCATCAGAGGGTTGTAACTGAAATGCTTTTTGATAATATTCAATTGCTTTTGCACTATTGCCCACAGTTTGATAAATGCTTGCTATTTTTTTAGATATTGCATAAGACTCGTCATTACTTTTTTTAAGCTGTTGCAATGCCAACCGGTAGTTGCCGGTTTGTAAAATACTGTCGGCTTGTACTAACACCGAAACCTGAGCTTCGGTATCAACATAAAATAGTATAATGACAATAATTAATAATTTCTTTTTCATTATTGAATTTGTAATTTGATGGGTAATGTGTATACAAAGCCTACTTTTTTGCCATTGTGTTCTCCCGGCTGCATTTTAGGTAATGATGTAATAACTCGTATGGCTTCTTTTTCTAATATTTTATGTGGACCACGCGCCCTAACATTTGTAATCTTACCTGTTTTGCCAATGATAAACTGTACATAAACCCTTTTTGTGCCTGCATCTAAACCCAATGATTTGGTAACGGAACTATTAAAATTCTGACTGACAAATTCATTGATTTTTTCTTGAAGGCATTTTTTTGGAGAAATATCATTTTCGCATCCCGGAAAAACCGGAGGCCGCTCAATAATGGCAAATGGAATAACATCGGCATTTTTGTAATTGTTAATGGGTTTGTTTATTTCTATTGCATTTAGATAAATTGTCAATGCTAGAGACCGCTTACCATTTTTATTCTGGTAAATTTTGAGCATATTATCCATTTTTTTGCCGCTTGAAATCTTGCCAAATAATTTTTTTAACTCAGTATACTCAACTTTTTCTTCTTTCGATAAATCTTCATAGTAAATTTCCTTACCCTGAGGTGTTGCCAGAATATAAACATCAAAATAACCTTCTTTTTTTCTTTTAATTTCTTTGATTTCATTGCTATTAGCTACCCCGTAGTACAAACTTGTCACCCTTTTTTCATTTTTGCCATGAGGCTCTAAAACGTCAATAGTATTTTCACATGAAGTATAAAGTAACATCGCTGCCAGTAAAGGAAAAAGTAATAAGTACTTAAACTTTAGTATTTGTTTTGACCTGTTTTTATGTAACATAACAATTCGTTTTTTGATTAATGAATGTTTGAAAAACGGATTGATGAGTGAGATGTGCTGAATGCCAAATGTTTGAGCCAATAAATTGTTGAAATAGCCTTTTTTATCTTTAATGGCCTTAGCATCGGCAATAAATTCATGCAATTCTGAAATTCTTTGTTGGTAGAGATAGCTAAGCGGATTGAACCAAAATACAACGCGCTGCATTTCAAAAAATAACAAGTCTACACTGTGTTTTTGCCGTATATGTACCAATTCGTGTTCAATGATTTGCTGTTGGGTGTCGGCCGGAATGTTTTTTCCTAAAAAGAGATACTTAAAAAAAGAAAAAGCATTGTTATTTTCTAACAATACCAGCCAATATTTTTGTTTGTGTTGTTTTTCATGTGATGAAATCAATTTAAAAATGTGGTGTAATTTCAGTACAAATAGTAAGGAAGCGACGGCAATTCCTATCCAAAAAATAAGGTGAAAAGCATTAAAAAAAAGTGTTGGTTCTTCTAAATGCTGTTTGATGGTTACTGTGGGAGAGAGGAGCATTTCGGGCAATTGCACCACATACCCTTGCGGCAAGATTTCATGAGGGTTGTAAAATTTTAAAAACGGAATGAGATAAGCGAATAAGGAGGTGAAAAGTAAGTACGCCCGGTTCCATTGAAAAAAGGTCTCGCGTTTTAATAAGAGGTCGTATACTGCTAAGAACAGCAGTTGAAACAGCAGTACTTTTATAAAATAATCTATCATTTCGTTTGTTTTTACATAAAAACCATAAATGGGCTTTTTATTAGAATAGTGTTATTGCCAACTCTTAAAGTCATTTTTTCTTATCATTAATTTCTTTGATGATGGTTTCAAGCTCTTGCAAGCTGATATCATTTCTTTCTACAAAAAATGAGACCATACTCTTAAAAGAACCTCCAAAATATCCATCTGTCAATTTCTGCAAACGCTGGTGGCTGTATACTTCTTTTTTTACTAAAGGATAGTATTTATACCCTTTGCCAAAAGGTTCATGCGCAACAAATTTCTTATCTTCTAAAATCCTGACAATGGTAGAAACAGTATTGTAAGCGGGTTTGGGCTCAGGTAGTTGGCCAATAATTTCTTTTACCGTACACAACTCTAATTGCCATAATACTTTCATCAATTGCTCTTCAGCTTTCGTCAATTGTTTCATATCTATTCAATTAATTTTTTAGTTTTAAAATACAAATATAACTAAATAATTAGTTTAAACTAATTATTTAGTTGAAAAATTTATATTTTTTTATTATCGTAACAAAAATTTGATTTCACACACTTATTGGTGTACATTTAAAAAATAAATTAAAGAGATGGATATTTTTTTGTTAATTGTAGGAGCCTTGATTATGTTATTGGGTTTAATAGGTTCTTTTTTACCGGTATTGCCCGGCCCCTTAACGGGATGGGTAGGCCTGCTCGTATTACATTTAACAAATGCCGTGCCTATGGATTATACTTTTTTAGGAATAACCTTTGGAGTAGCCATTCTAATTTGGATATTAGATTATATTATTCCGGCATTAGGAACCAAAAAATTTGGCGGAAGCAAAGCCGGAGTCATTGGCACTATAGTAGGATTGATTTTAGGAATTATTGCCCCCATACCTGGTGGCTTTATCATCGGTGCGTTCTTAGGAGCCTTTGTGGGCGAAATGACACATGACAGCAAAGATGTTTCAAGGGCGTTAAAAGCAGCATTTGGCTCTTTTTTAGGATTTTTGGCTTCTACTTCTTTAAAATTCTTAGTGAGTACCGTCTTTTTTATATTCTATATCAGTAAGGCGGTAAAATATTGGGACGCCTTTATCCAATAAAAAAGCTCCTCTTCCGATAGCAGCGGAGTGAGAAGCCTATTTTATCATGAAAAATTTAGTATATAGTATGTTTTTTGTCTTTTTCAGCAGCAATTTTCCCGGTCGATTACAGTTATCCTTTAGAGAAATGCCTGTTGTAAATGTTTTTTCTTAGTGACTTTTAAAGGTTACTTTGTGTTTCATTTACATGTATGAAACAACCGGTATCCTCATTTTCCTACCCTAGTTGATAACTATTTTGTAACTATTTTTTAATTATCTGATAACAAGTATTTTACAATTAACCACAACTAGATTTTATTTGAAGTATGCATATTTTAGCGCTCTCATAATTTTATAACCTGTTAGTCAGTTCACCGCTTTTTTAAAAAATAGGTCAAATTTCTATTCGTTTGGCGAATTAGTTATTTGTATATTTGTAAAACTTTCAAAAAAACATGCACTATAAAAGAATTTTATTAAAACTGAGTGGAGAGGCCTTAATGGGCGATCGTCAATACGGAATTGACCCCAAAAGACTGGCAGAATATGCCCAAGATATCAAAGAAGTTGTTGATAAAGGTATTGAAGTGGCTATTGTAATTGGCGGCGGTAATATTTTTAGGGGCGTTGCCGGAGCCAGTAACGGGATGGACAGGGTTCAGGCAGATTATATGGGAATGTTGGCAACGGCTATAAATGGACTTGCCCTACAAAGTGCCTTAGAAGATGCCGATGTACAAACACGTTTGCTAACAGCCATTAAAATGGAACAAGTGGCAGAACCCTTTATCAAACGCAGGGCGGTAAGGCATTTAGAAAAAGGCAGGGTTGTAATTTTTGGGGGTGGTACCGGAAACCCATATTTTACTACCGATACGGCAGCCGTATTAAGAGCCATTGAAATAAATGCCGAAGTTATTTTAAAAGGTACGCGCGTAGACGGTGTGTATACTTCAGACCCTGAAAAAAATAACGATGCTACCAAGTTTGAAAATATTTCATTTAAAGATGTGATGACCAAAGGGTTAAAAGTAATGGATATGACTGCTTTTACCTTAAGTGAAGAAAATAAATTGCCTATTATTGTTTTTGATATCAATAAAAAAGGAAATTTACTAAAATTAGTATCAGGAGAAAATATTGGTACCAAAGTAGATATTTAAAAAGAAAGAATAAAATTTTTTTGTAATTTAGTTATTGCCTAAAATGTTATGGCGTACTTTTTGATTTTACGATTTTAAAAAATAAAATAACATGAACGAAGAAGTTGAATTTATCATTGATACTGCTAAAGAACACATGGAAAATGCAGTAGCTCACTTAAAAAAAGAGTTGGCAAATATCAGGGCCGGCAAAGCATCCCCTTCAATGCTTAGAAGTGTAATGGTTGATTATTACGGTTCGCAAACACCTTTACACCAAGTGGCAAATGTCAATACCCCCGACGCACGAACCATTACGGTACAGCCTTGGGAAAAAAGCATGCTTCAAGAAATAGAAAGGGGTATTATGGCTGCCAACATAGGTTTTAACCCTATGAATAATGGCGAGAGTATTATTATAAATGTTCCGGTCTTAACCGAAGAACGCCGTAGAGATTTGGTAAAACAAGCCAAATCTGAAGCCGAAGCTGACAAGGTAAGTGTTAGAAACGGACGCAAAGAAGCCAATCACGATATTAAAAAATTAGATGTTTCTGAAGATATGAAGAGCAATGCTGAGGATGTGATACAAGAATTGACCGATAAGTACATAAAAATTATCGATGATATTTATCACGTGAAAGAAAAAGAGATTATGACCGTCTAAGTTGGTGTGTTCACACAAATCAGAAAATTACTTTCAGGCTTATTGTAAACACTTAATTTCAAATTGAAACCGATATTTTTTATCGGTTGCATTTTGTAATATTAGTATAACTAAACTTTATTTTAAAATGAAAAAAATAGCCTTATTGATAGTTCTTGTAAGTGTAATAATCTCTTGTAAAAAGAAAGAAGAACTTGCTAAGCAGCCTGTAAAAAATGCCGTTGAAACAACCAAAAAAGAACCGGCCGTAGAGTATGCCAAATTTGGAATGAAATCTGAAGACCCTCCTAAAGGGTTAGCCAAAGGGAGCAAAGCCCCCAAAGTAACATTGAACTTTGACGGAAAGAAAGTAGCGTTGGCTGATATTTATAAGAACCAACCCATAGTTTTGTTTTTTTATAGAGGTTTTTGGTGCCCCTATTGTAATAAGCATTTGTCTAAGTTTGCCGAAAGAGCAAAAGAATTAGAAGCCAAAGGCGTTAAATTAATTGCCGTTACTCCCGAAACCCAAGAAGGAGTAGAAAAAACAAAAGAGAAAACCGGAGCTAATTTTTTAATTGTTTCTGATACTGATGGAAGTATTTTAAAAGCCTTTGATGTTGATTATAAAGTTACAGATGGCTATGTAAGCAAAGTAAACGAAAAACTAAAAGTATCTATTGCCGAAAACAATGGAAGCAGTGTTGCCGAATTACCGGTTCCGGCAACCTATATTATCGATAAAGAAGGTACTATAGTTTATAGCCATTTTAATCCTGATTATAAAAATAGGGCTAGTATTGATGATATTTTGGCTCATTTGCCGGAGTAAGCTCTAGAGTGGGCACACATATTGGCAACCATGTCTTAAAAATACTTAATCATTTACTCATTTACTTCAAAAGTATTATTCTTTCTGTCGATATCGGCCATCAAGTGCTTGGGGTCAATTTCAACGATACCAATCGGTTTAGAAACTGTAAAAGTGTATGTGGGTTGTACCCAAGGCCAATCGTCAAGAATGGTAGCTTTGGTAGGTTTATGGCCTAAGAGCATCCGTAACGGAATATAAAAATCTTCAGTACTACCATCTGTATAGGTTAGCCTAAGGTCAATGGGCATGGGCATCAAGCCCCTGTTTTCAAGGGTAATTTCTTTTTTAAACACATCTGTTACGGCATAGTTAATATAGTGTGTCGTTTGGGTCCATTCATTTAAATACCAATCTAATTGCAAGCCTGATACCTTTTCGGCAGTACGTATAAAGGCGTTTGGTGTAGGATGCTTGAATGCAAAGTCGTGAAAATATTTTTTCAACGTTTTTTGTAAGTTTTCTTGCCCTATAATATACCCCAACTGCGCTAAAAATACCTCTCCTTTACTATAGGCTGAAGCACCATATGCAAAATTATAATAAAACCGGTCAGCATATAGTGATTGGGGTTCTTCCATACCCGAAGTTGCCAACTTCACATAATTTTTATAGGCTCTTTCAAACGGATTTTTTTTGTGTTGATGCATGATTTCATTCATGGCCAAATCTGAAATATATGAGGTAAAGCCCTCATCCATCCATTCGTGTTTGCTTTCGTTGGTAGCCAATAAAAATTGAAACCAAGTATGGGCAAATTCATGGGCGGTAACACCTATCAAACTATTGCGTTTGCGTTTGCCGGTAATTAGCGTACACATAGCGTATTCCATACCGCCATCACCACCTTGTAGTACCGAGTATTGTTTGTAAGGGTACCGCCCGATGTGTTTATTGTAATACGATAATAATTCGGCGGTTTTGGGTTGTAATTTTTTCCAGTTTTCGAGATATTCGGCAGGCATATCCTTTTTGTATAAAAAGTGTAATGTCACCCCATTTTCACCTTGTATTTTGTCGTGTTTAAAATCAGGGTCTGCCACCCAAGTAAAATCGTGTACATTAGGAGCGGTAAAATGCCACGTTAATTTGTTGCCTTTGCGGCGTTTTACCTTGGCAGTTTCGTAACCGTATCCTATTTCATTGGGGTTTTGTAAGTATCCCGTTCCACCGAGCATATAATTTTTGTCAATGGTAATGGTTACGTCAAAATCACCCCAAACGCCATAAAACTCACGGGCGATATAAGCATCAGCATGCCAACCTTCAAAATCATACTCGGCAAGTTTTGGGTACCACTGTGTCATTGACAGAGCAACGCCTTCTTTGTTGTTTCTTCCCGAACGCCGAATTTGAAGCGGTACTTGACCTTTGAAGGCCATTTCTAAAGTGGTTTTTTCACCGGGGCCTACCGGCCTGCCTAGGGTTACTTTTAAAATAGTGCCGATGGTTTTATATTGTACTGCTTTGCCGTCTTGTTGCAAAGAATTTACTTTTAGAAACCCGATTTCATCAGGCTGTAGTTTGGCAATTTTACTTTCATAGATGGGGCTCTCTTTCGTTCCCAGATTATTGACCATCCTACTATCAGGGTCGGTAATATGTTGTAGCCTGGTATCCATTTCACTTCCGGGTTGAAAGGCATTGAAATATAAATGGTAAAAAACGGTAGTTAGGGTATCGGGAGAATTGTTGCTATATACAATTTTTTGTACGCCATTGTATTGATAATTTACTACATTCATATCTATTGACATGGTATAATCGGCTCGTTGTTGCCAGTAATTTTGATGTTGTGCGATTGCTAAGGCACTTAGCAATTGTAGTATTAAGAATGTAATTTTTTTACTAATATTCATGTCTAAAATTAATTATATGACTAATTATATCACATTTGATATGAAAAAGTGATTATGTTTATTTTGTTGAAAGTAAATCGGCTAATACCAAGGCATTATAGGCATTTAAAATTCTTCCTGAAACGGACAAATCGTCAAAATTTACTTTTTCAGGAATACTGCGGTCGCTATCAATGGGCTTGATGACTTTTCTGTGAAATTCGATACCCGAATCCATAATAATATGTTTTACTTGGCTAGCGGTTAATTTAGGATAATACGAACGTATCAGCGCTGCCACTCCCGCTACTTCAGGGGAAGCCATAGAAGTGCCTTGGATAGATTCATACGAATTTTTAGGAAAAGTGGAATAAATTTCTAATCCCGGTGCAAAAATATCGACATTCTTTTTGCCGTAATTGGAAAAAGAAGCTACTAAGTTTTCGTCAAAATGGCGTGTCATAGCACCTACGGTTATTACATTATCTGCAAATTCAACCATTTTGTCTTTAGAGTCGGTAGGAAAATTTTCGGCAGTATCAATATCACTGGCCTCGTTTCCGGCGGCATGTACCAACAGTACATCTTTGCTTTCGGCATATTTGATGGCGTCATAAACCCATTGGGCATTAGGTGAATACCCTTTGCCAAAACTCATGTTGATTACTTTGGCGCCGTTATCAACAGCATACCTGATGGCCAAGGCTATATCTTTATCATATTCGTCGCCATCGGGTACAGCCCTAACGGGTAGTATCAACACATTTGCAGCCACTCCGTTCATGCCAATGCCGTTATTGCGTTTTGCCGCAATGATACCCGAAACATGGGTGCCGTGAATCTCATTGTCTTTAGAGCCTATTACATAGCTGTTGCCATAAGAAGTATCAGTAATATCATAGGGGTTGTCACCCGTTAGCCTACCGTTAAAATCTATATTGTACTGCGCATTTAACTGATTGCTATAATGGTCAACTACCTCTTTATAATGCTTTATAATCTCATCTAGTTCGTCATACGAATCTTTTATTGAAGCACCGGAATTGAGGATGCTTAAAATGACCATTTTTCCGTTAGAAAGCATTTCATTTTCGAAATTAACAGTACTTACATTTTCTGCATTCATCGGTTTGTCTCCAAGTATTTTTTGAATAGAATCATTGGTTTGCAATACAATTTGTTTGATGATGGTAAATCTATTCAGCTCATTACCGGCTTGGTCAATTTGGGTTCTAGCACCTTTTAATTTTTTATCGATTATCTTTTTTAGTTTTACGAATAACTGATAGTCGGCTTTATCGGCATCTGCAATTTCATCTGCCGATTTTCCATCAAAACGGGGCATCCATTTTTTTACCATTCTAGTCATTTCCAGTTGTTCAGGAACGGCTTGCCCTTTTTTTCCTCCTAAGAAGTTCCATCCGTTTATATCGTCAACATAACCATTGTGGTCATCGTCTTTTCCGTTGCCGGCAATTTCATCTGTATTGACCCAGATAACATCTTTTAAGTCTTCGTGTTCTATATCGATACCTGAATCTATTACACCTACAATTACTGTTTTGCCTTGTTTGCCCTTTACAAAATCGTAGGCTTTTTCTAAGCTCATTCCGGGAATAGAATCGGTAAAAATATCATCATGGGGCCATTTTCGTATTTCGGCTTCGGTCATTGCGCCTTTTTTAGCAACGATACTGTCAGTAGCGGTAACGATGGTTTTTACAGTGGCCGTAACAGCTGTTTTTGAAGTGCTGCAATTGGTTAAAAATAGTACAACCAGTAGCGATATAAAGATTGATTTCTTACTCATGCTTATTATCTTAATTAAAAATGTCATTAAACGTATGTGTTTGTTTTAATCGGATTCCTTTTTCAGTATGCTTCACCGTACATAGCTCATGCTGGGCATCGTGTTCTAAAAATAAAAAGTAGTCTTTATCGGCAGCTACCTCCAAAAATTGTGCTTTTTCGTCTAATGTCAACAAAGGCCTGGTATCATATCCCATAATATAAGGCAACGGAATATGGCCTACGGTTGGCAATAGGTCGGCCATAAAAACAATCGTTTTTTCTTGGTATTGTATATGCGGAATCATTTGCTTTTCTGTATGCCCATCTACAAATAGAATGCCAAAACCTAATTCATCAAAAGTATTAAAATTGGCACCCTCGGTAATTTTTATAAAATTGAGCTGGCCACTTTCTTGAATGGGGTAGATATTTTCCTTTAAAAAAGAGGCTTTTTCTCTGGCATTGGGTTTTGTAGCCCATTGCCAATGCTTGGCATTACTCCAAAATGTTGCATTTTTAAATGCGGGTTCGTAACCGGTATGGCCTTTATTGAACTGAATGCTACCACCACAATGGTCAAAATGCAGGTGTGTTAAAAATATGTCGGTAATGTCATCTCTGTGAAACCCTACTTTGGCCAAAGACGTATCTAGGGAATGATTTCCGTATAAGTGGTAATATCCGAAAAACTTTTCTGATTGTTTGTTCCCCAAGCCGGTATCTATTAAAACAAGCCTGTTGCCATCTTCGATGAGCAAACAGCGTAAACTCATATCTATCAAATTATTAGTATCGGCAGGGTTTGTTTTTTGCCATAATATTTTAGGTACTACGCCGAACATGGCACCACCGTCTAATTTAAAATTTCCGGTTTCTATGGGATATATCTTCATAAGTATAACATAAAGAGGTACAAAGATGCATAAAATATGTGGAATTTATAATAATTTGACAGTATGAGTTTT
>Ga0256841_1000517_pt1 | contig 39756 bp, 41 predicted proteins | sample 356308metaG_FD_185971 | JGI IMG/M metagenome (GOLD analysis project Ga0256841, IMG submission 185971) | Hydrothermal vent microbial communities from Mid Atlantic Ridge, Atlantic Ocean - 356-308 | ecosystem: Environmental > Aquatic > Marine > Hydrothermal vents | place: Atlantic Ocean: Mid...
TACAGCTGACCTTTCTCGAGCGCCGCGCGTGTTGGTTCGATGCCCGGGCGGGGGATGCGCGGATCGTGGAGGGTCACGGCGACCTGCGCCCGGATCACATTTGTTTCGAGCGCCCCTGGCCTTTCATCATCGATTGTCTCGAGTTCAACCGGGCGTTCCGCGTTCTCGACAGCGCGGATGAAACCGCCTATCTGGCGATGGAATGTGCCTTTCTCGGTTACCCGGAGGTGGGGGGCGAGTTTCTGTCACTTTATGACCGTTACAGCGGCGACGAATTACCGCCGCCGCTGCGCTGGTTCTACATGACGTACCGCGCCACCCTGCGGGGCCGGTTGGCTCTGGCCCGTCTCCGGGAACTGCCGCCGGACCGCATGTTTCATTGGTACCAGCGGGGCCGGCGTTATCTGACCTTGGCCGCCGGCTACGCCCGGCGTCTGGGCGTCAGCTAGCCATGGCTTTGATCTTCTCCAGCATGGCCTGGGCGTGGCCTTCCGGCTTGACGCCGTATTCGGCGTAGACGATGTTGCCGTCCTTGTCGATGATGAAGGTGGAACGGACGATGCCCATCTTCTTGACCCCGGCCTTTTCCTTTTCCTGCCAGACGCCGTACTTCTCGCACAGGCTGCCGTCGGTGTCGGCCAGCAGGTCCACCTTGAGGCCGTACTTGGTGATGAAGGCCCGATGCATGTCGCAGGGGTCCTTGCTGACACCCAGAACGACGGTGTCGTAGCGGGCGAATTCGTCCGCCAGTCGGGTGAACTCGTTGGCTTCGATGGTGCATCCGGGGGTGTCGTCTTTGGGGTAGAAGTACAGTACCACGTTTTTCTTGCCCCGGAAGTCGGTCAGGTTGACCGGTTCGCCGTCCTGATTGGGAACGGTGAAGTCGGGTGCCGGTTGGTTGGCTTGTAACAGCATGACGGTTCTCCTCATGTGGTTAGTGGGAAGGGGGATGAAGCGCCGAGATCCGCCCCTGCTCGGCCAGCCACACGGTATCGGTCAGATCGAGGAAGATACCGTGTTCCAGTACGCCCGGCAGGTCGTTGATGCGCCGGTTCAGGGCGGCGGCGTCCAGACTGGGGTCGAAGCGGCAGTCGAGCACCATGCCGCCGGCGGAAGTGACGGCCACGCCGGCCGGTCCCTGGCGCAACGCCACCTGGGCGCCCAGTTCCTCCAGCCGGGCTTTGACCGCCATCCAGGCGAACGGCCACACTTCCACGGGGATGGGAAAACGTTCGCCCAGACGGGAGACCCGCTTGGAGGCGTCGACCAGGACCCAGAAACGCCCGCTGGCCCTGGCCAGCAGCTTTTCCCGGACCAGATCCTGGCCCCTGCCCTTGAGCAGGGTCAGATCCGGCGTGACCTCGTCTGCTCCGTCCACGTACAGGTCCAGCCGGTCGATTTGCTCCAGGGCCACCTGGGGCAGTCCCGCCCGGCGGGCCTTGATGGTGCTGATGGGGGAACTGGCGACGGTAGTGATTTTCAGGCCCTCGTCACGGTGGCGCCGCGCCAGGGCCTCGATGAAACAATCGGCGGTGGAGCCGGTGCCGAGACCGACGATCATCCCGTCCTCGACCTGTCGGGCCGCGTGTTCGGCGACCAGCGCTTTGTCGTTCATGGGGGGTCACCTGTGCTGCCGATGGGGTATTGTTGAGTATGATACTGGGAAATAGCGACGTCAACCCATCAGGCTCAATATCTATCCGCTTGTTCTCTCGGGGTCCGGCACCAAACGCAACGCCCAGACGGTGAGCGGCCGGCGCCAGTCCCCGGTGATCAGCAGGAAGACCCGGCGCACCGGGTCGTAGGTCATCATGTAGTTCATGGTGTCGGCGATGGGAAGATCGGCGCTGGGAAGACGTCGATAGCGGTTGGTGGCCACGTCGTACAGACAAGCGACCCGTCCTTGTCTTCGGGGGTCCCGGGGCAGGAGGAGGAACTGACCCAGGTGGGGGGAGAAAGCGACCGGGAACGCCTCGTCGGCGGGGCAGGGATCCCCTGTGGGATCACGCCGCTCCCAGCGGCCCGGCCTGCCGGGCAGGAGATCGGGTCGATACAGCCAGACCGAATCGGTCTTGCCGCCGAAGACCGCGAAAACATGGTGAATGCGGTCGTATTCCAAGTTGTAGTGGATGGTGTGATGGGATTCCCGGGTGGCCAGGCGCCAGCGCTTGCGCTCCGGCCCCAGTTCGTAGATGCCGTGTTTGTAGAGAACGATCGTGTCCCGTAACGAATCGTAAGCCGTGGCGCCGGCGAAGTTGGACGGATAAGGCTCACCGTCGTTGGGCAGGATCGACCAGGTTCGGCTGGCCAAGTGATAGATCCAGGTCGGATGAATCCTGGCCTGGGGAGCGATCCGATGAGCTTCGTAGTTGTGGTCGGGACGGGCGGTGAGGATCAGAGCGTCCAGGCGGGGATCGTAGACCAGGTTGTCGAACACGTGCATGGCCCAGGGGAGGAGTGCGCCCTCGCCGGCAATGGCCCGTCCCAGCCCGTCGGCCCGGTAGCTCGATTTGGCGGCGGGGGGATAATGGGTGGTCCAGCGCAGGGTGGCCAGGTCGAATTCATGAACGCTGTTGTCCCAGTCGTGGTTGTGGGTGTCGGAACCGAAGACGTACAGCTTGTCGCGTCCGGGATCGATCACCGCACTTCCGTGTCCCTGGCGGGTCCAGCGGAGAAAGCGGGCGGTATGGATTTTCTTCCAGCGGTTGTTCGGCAGGTCCGCGAAAATCCGCTCCGGATCGGTCCACAGGTCGAATTCGGTGGCGGCTTGCCAGGCCCCGAACCCTAGGGCGGTGGCGAAGGCGAGAATGAGGACCCGTTTGACCGTTCTCTTCATGGCCCTATCCGCTCAACCGTTCGGTCAACGATTCACCCCGGTCGATCGCGGCGATGACCGCGGCGAGAAAAGGAGCGATGTCGAGAATCTCCAGTTTGGCTTTGACTGCCGGGTTGTCGATGCGCCAGGGAGTGACGCCGTTGCAGATCACGATCCGGTCCAGGGCCGGGTCGGCCAGGTGTTCGTTGGCGGCGGAATGAAACACCCCGTGGGCGGCGACGGCCATGACGGTTCTGGCCCCGGCGGCACGGCAGACGCGGGCGGCGTGAATCAGAGTCCTCCCGGTGACGATCAGATCGTCGACGATCAGCACCGTGGCATCGGTGACCCGGCCGACCAGCCGCCCGTGAAACAGCTCGCCGCCGCTGCGCAGTTTCTCCACGAAAGCGGTGTCGATCGCCCGGCCCAGTCGCCTTTCCAGCCGTCGGCGAAAGTCCTGGGCCCGTTTGTAGCCGCCGGTGTCGGGGGAGACGACCGCGATTGCTCCCGCCCCATCCAGCCGGGACGCCAGCGCGGGAACCTGGACGGCCGCCGCTTCCAGGTGTTCGGTGACGCAGCGGAAGGCGTTCTGGTAGGCCGCCGGGTTGTGCACTTCCAGGGTCACGACGCGGTCGGTGCCCACCGATTCGAGCATGGTGGCCAGGTAACGCAGACTCACCGGATCCCGCGGTTTGGTGCGGCGGTCCTTGCGGGCGTAGGCAAGGTAGGGCAGCACCAGGTTGATCTCATGCGCCGAGGCGTCGCGCAAGGCGCCGGCGAACATGAGCAGACGCATCAATTTGTCGTTGACCCCCAACTGGGGATCGCCGTACAGGGAGGCGAGCACGAACACTCGACGGTTCCGCACGCTCTGCAGAGGGCGGATCTTGAATTCCCCGTCCTCGAAGGGGCGTTCTTCATGGTCGGCGAGGCCGGTTCCCAGCCGGGCGGCGACGGCGGTCCCCAGATCCCGGGTGCCGGCAAGGGCGAACAGCAGCGGTGCGGTCATGGTCGCTACCTCGAAGCGGAAGTTCGAATCATTGTGGGACATCCGGGCGCCGGCGGCAACGGTGGTCACCGATCGGCTTTTCCGGATCCCTCAAGAAGCGGGACAGTAAGTTTCGCCGCCTGCGGCTACCGCGAGAAGGGCGGCGAGGTGCTATGCTTTAGGAAAAGCGCGTCCGCTCGCCGGAGTCCGCCATGCAATACACCTGCACCGGTTTTTCCCAGCTCCACATCGACGTGGCCCGCTTCGCCACCGATGATTTCAATCCTTTCCACGACCCCCACAAATGGCGGCGGCTGCGGGACAATCCGTTTCAGGGTCCCATCGTGCTGGGTTTCCAGACCGTGACCTGGCTGGCCGAGCGGATGGCGGAATTCCGCCGCCGGCAGGACGATCCGGAACGGCTGGAGGAGTTGCCTTTCCTCAACTACCAGTTACAGTTCGCCGCCGCCCTGAAACCCGGGCAGGCCTTCCGGCTCCTCGTCAAACCGTCGCGCTACGATGCGGAAAAGGGCGTACTCGCCAACCGGGTGCTGCTCAAAGGCCCGGACGGTCTGTTGTCCATGGGCCAGTGGAGCCGCTCCCGGACGGCGCTCCTGGAAGCGGATCCCAGTGTGCCGGGGGGTCTTCGCTGCCATCCGGACCGCAGCGATCTTCCCGGTGGCTGGTTCCTGAAGCGCAAGTTCATGATGACCGCCAATGGGAAAAACTTTCTGCTCGGCTGTCGCGTGGAACCGTCGTGCTATTTCGACGAACTGGAAGACCGGGTCCGGTTCCCGCTCCTGTTTCCGGTCAGTTACGTCTCCTGCGCTCTGCTGGAACGGGCCTGGAAACGCCGTCACGACTTCGAGGCCGAGCCCATGGTGTACACCCGCCACGAGGTGAGCCTCGACCTCCGCGTGGCGGAGGGCATCCGCAGCAACGACCGGCTCCATCTCCTGGTCCGGCCCGAGCGGGAATCGGCGGACGAGCACCGTTTCCTGTGTCTGGGGCGGATCGAGGACAGCCCGTTGTTCACGGCGCGGATCTCCCTGGTGCCGCTGGCCCGGATCGTCGCGGCGTTGCGCCGCTGAAGTCGCCGTTCTGGTAAAATTCAGGGATTTTTACACTGACGGATGGACATTCATGAGCGTACGTACCCGTTTCGCGCCGAGCCCGACCGGCTATCTTCACATCGGCGGGGCTCGTACCGCCCTGTTCAACTGGCTGTATGCGCGCAAACACGGCGGCAGCTTCATTTTGCGCATCGAGGACACCGACCGGGAACGTTCCACCCGGGAATCGGTGAACGCCATTCTGGAGGGTATGGCGTGGCTGGGCCTGGATTACGACGAAGGTCCGCATTTTCAGAGTGAACGCTTCGAGCGTTACCGGGAGGTGATCCACCGTCTGCTGGAGGAAGGGAAGGCCTATTACTGTTACTGCACCCGGGAAGAGCTGGAGGCGATGCGGGCCGAACAGATGGCGCGCAAACAGAAGCCGCGTTACGACGGCCGCTGCCGCGACCGCCGCGAGCCCCGCCCCGGCGTCGAACCGGTGGTCCGTTTCAAGAACCCCCTCGAGGGCGAGGTGGTCGTCGATGACCTGGTACGGGGGCGGGTGGTGTTTCGCAACGAGGAGCTGGACGATTTGATCATCGCCCGTTCCGACGGCACTCCGACTTACAACCTGACCGTGGTGGTGGACGATCTGGACATGGGGGTCACCCACGTGATCCGGGGTGACGATCATCTCAACAACACTCCGAGGCAGATCAACATCCTGCGCGCCCTGGGGGCCGAGCCGCCCCGTTACGCCCATGTGCCGATGATCCTGGGAGAGGACGGCTCCCGGCTTTCCAAACGGCACGGAGCCGTGAGCGTGCTGGAATACCGCGATCAGGGCTATCTGCCGGAGGCGCTGCTCAATTACCTGGTCCGCCTGGGCTGGGCCTATGGGGACAAGGAGATCTTTTCCATCGACGAGATGATCGAGCTGTTCGACATCCGGGATGTCAACAAATCCGCCTCCACCTTCAATCCCGCCAAACTGCTGTGGCTCAACCACCATTACATCATGCACTCGGACCCGTTGCACGTGGCCCATCACTTGCGCTGGCACCTGGGACGCCTGGGTATCGATCCCGCCGAAGGCGGCCCCGATCCGGTGGACGTGGTCCTGGCCCAGCGGGAACGCTGCAAGACCTTGCGGGAAATGGCGCAGGGCAGCGCCTTTTTCTACCGGGATTTCGAGCACTACGACGAAAAGGCCGTCAAGCATCTGAAACCCCAGGCCCTGGAGGCCCTGAAGCGACTGTACCAACGTCTCCGGGACCTGGAGGACTGGGAACCGGAACCCCTGCACCGGGTGGTGGTGGAAACCGCCGAGGAACTGGGGTTGAAACTGGGCAAGGTGGCCCAACCGCTGCGGGTCGCCCTGGCCGGTTGCGCCGTTTCCCCGCCGATCGACGTCACCCTCCACCTCCTGGGGAAGGAGAAATCGCTGGCGCGCGTTCGCCGGGCGATCGCCTACATCGAAAAAAAAGCGGATCAGGACTAGACAAGTGAATTCGGTGCCAATATAATGATCGTCTCTTTCGCGGGGCCATAGCTCAGCTGGGAGAGCGCTACAATGGCATTGTAGAGGTCGCCGGTTCGATCCCGGCTGGCTCCACCAAAGGTCAGAATTCGTCCCCATCGTCTAGCTGGCCTAGGACACAGCCCTTTCAAGGCTGCGACACGGGTTCGAATCCCGTTGGGGACGCCAATACAGCCCGCTTCGAGCGGGCTTTCTTTTTGCCCGGCGCTATCGTCCGAGCAGGGCGCGCGCCTGTTGGTCGGCGTGGTAGGAGGAACGCACCAGCGGGCCGGCCGCCACTTGGCGGAAGCCGAGGTCGCGGGCGATCCGTGCCAACTGGGCGAACTCCGCCGGCGGCACGTATCGTCGGACCGGCAGATGGTCCCGGCTGGGTTGGAGGTACTGTCCCAGGGTCACCATGTCGACCTGGTGGCGACGCAGATCCTCCAGCACCTGGACGATTTCGTCCCGGCTTTCCCCCAGCCCCAGCATCAATCCCGACTTGGTGGCCACCCGGGGAAGGATCTCCTTGACGCGCCGCAGCAGTTCGAGGGAACCGCGATAGTCGGCACCCGGCCGGGCCTGGCGATAGAGCCGGGGCACGGTTTCCAGGTTGTGGTTGAACACTTCCGGTGGCTGTTGGGCCAGGATTTCCAGGGCTTTTTCTTCCCGGCGGCGGAAATCCGGGGTCAGAATTTCGATGAGGGTGTCCGGGGAGGTGGTGCGAATGGCGGCGATACAGCGGGCGAACTGAGCGGCGCCACCGTCGCGGAGATCGTCGCGGTTGACCGAGGTGATGACCACGTAGCGCAGACCCAGTTCGGCGACCGCCTGGGCCAGCCGCTCCGGTTCCTCCGGGTCGGGGGGCAGGGGGCGTCCGTGGGCGACGTCACAGAAGGGGCAGCGCCGGGTGCACAGGTCGCCCAGGATCATGAACGTGGCGGTACCGTGACTGAAGCATTCCCCCAGATTGGGACAGGCCGCTTCCTCGCAGACGCTGGCCAGGCGGTGCTGTCTCAGCAGGCGCTTGACCCGCACCACGTTGGCGTCGCTGTGCAGGCGGACCCGCAGCCACTCCGGTTTGCGCAGGGGACGTTCCGTGGGTTCGACCTTGACGGGAATGCGGGCCAGTTTGGCGGCACCCCGTTGGTGGGTGGTCGGCGAGGTGCGCGACGGCGCCCGCAGATCTTCAGGCTGATTGCTCACGGTCGATGCTCTGTTCCGGTAATTGACGATGACAGGCGGCGATACGGTCGTAACCCAGCTGGGCCATCAGGCAGCCGAGCAGGGGAACGGCCGCTTCATGGGGGCGGACGTCGGCTCCCAGATCCGCCAGCCGGGTCATGGGCATGCCGGAAAAGCCGCAGGGGTCGATGGCGGCGAAGGGGGACAGATCCCCGTCGACGTTGAGGCTGAGGCCGTGATAGCTGCACAGCCGGCGCACCCGAATTCCCACGGAGGCGATTTTAGCACGTTCCACGTAGACCCCTGGGGCGTCGGGACGTGCTTCGGCCCGGATGCCGTACTGGCGCAGCAACTCGATGACCGATCGCTCGAGGGCGGTGACCAGGCCGCGGACACTCAGCGGGCGGCGCGCCAGATCGAGCAGGGGATAGACGACCAGCTGTCCCGGGCCGTGATAGGTGGTCAGTCCGCCGCGGTCGCACCGGATCAGGGGGATGCCGTCGATGGAATCCCGGTCGGGGCGGCCGCGGACCCCGGTGGTGTAGACGGGTTCGTGCTCCAGCAGCCAGATCTCGTCGGCGGATTCGGCGGTGCGGTTGGCGGTGAAACGCTGCATGGCGTGCCAGACCGGCAGATAGGGGCGGCGTCCCAGCCAGCGGACGATCACCGCGGTCACAGCACCATGACCAGTTCGGGGAGCGCGCGAAGGTCGGCGTACAAGGCTTCCAGTTGGGCCCGGTCGCGCGCCCGGATGGTGACGGTGACCGCCTGATATTTGCCCCCGTGACTGCGGCGGCAGCGCACGGCGTTTTCCCGCAGGTCGCCCGCGTGGCGGCGGACGACGGTGACCACCGCCAGTTCGAAGTCTTCGGTGGCCGGCCCGAAGGCCTTGACCGGCCAGTCGCAGGGGAATTCCACGATTTCCCGGTTCATCGTTCCCGGCGGAAAGCCTGTTTGTAGTCCTGAAAACGCCGGTAGAGGCGCTGCCACAGCGGCCCCGGCCGGCCGTCGCCCACCGGCTTTCCATCCAGTTCGATCACCGGCACCAGTTCCCGGGTCGAGCTGGTGAGCCAGATTTCCCCGGCGTGCGCCAGTTCTCCGGCGTACAGGTCGCGCTCCTGAAAGGGAAGATTTTCCGCCCGGGCCAGTTCGAGAACAAAATCCCGGGTGATCCCCGGGAGCAGATGGCGGCTTTTGGGCGGCGTCACCAGGACTCCGTCGATGACCGCGAAGACGTTGCTGGCCGCCCCTTCGGTCACCTTGCCGTCGCGGATCAGGATCACTTCGTGACAGTCCCGCTCGAGGGCTTCCTGGCGCAGCAGGACGTTGGCCAGCAGGGTGATCGCCTTGATGTGGCACCATTGCCAGCGGATGTCCTCGTGGGTGAGGACCCGGGCCGGTCGGGGAGGGCCGGCGTCCATGGGCGTGGCCCAGGCGACCACGGTCGGCCGTGGCCGGCTCGGAAAGGTGTGATCCCGTCTGGGGGCCACCCCCCGGGTGACCTGCAGATAGACCGACTGGTCGCCGTCGCCCTGAAGCAATTCCCGGAGGACGGTGCGCCACTGGGAGTGGGTCAGGGGCGGATCCAGGCGGATGGCGCGCAGACTGTGGTCCAGGCGCTGCAGATGTTGGTCGAGACGGAAAAGCCGTCCCCCGTAAGCCGGAATGACTTCGTAGACCCCGTCGCCGAACAGAAAGCCGCGGTCGAGCACCGAGATCTTGGCCCGGCCGAGGGGCATGAATTCGCCGTTGAGGTAGGCGATCGCTTCACTCACCTTTGCCACTCCTCCACTGGTCGATCAGCAGCCAACCCTCGTCCAGGAGGCGCCGGATCCAATTGCCGGTATCGATCTTTTTGAGGGCGATGAGGGGATGGCGGCCGATGACCGCGTCGTTCATCGTCACGGTGAGACTGCCCAGTTCCTGTCCCCGTTCCACGGGGGCGACGATCTGTGGGGCGATCTGGATTTCGCTGTTCAATTGCTTCTCCTGGCCTCTGGGCACGGTCACGTACACGGGGCTGGCGAGGCCCACCGGAACCGTTTCGGCGTTCCCCTTGTAAACGCGGACTTCCCGGAGCGGTTTGTCGGCATCGAACAGTTTTTTGGTGACGTAAAAACGGAATCCGTAATTGAGCAGGGCCTGGGAAGCGCTGGCCCGGGTGTTTTCACTGGCGGTCCCGAGGACGACGGAGATCAGGCGCATGCCGTTGCGCTCGGCGGAAGCGACCAGACAGTAGCCGGCCTCCTCGGTATGCCCGGTTTTGACCCCGTCGACGCTGGAATCGCGCCACAGCAGCAGATTGCGGTTGCGCTGGGTGATGCCGTTGTAAGTGAATTCCTTGATCTTGAACCAGGCGTAGTACCGGGGGAATTCCGCGATCAGCGCCCGGGTCAGAAGCGCCAGATCGTGGGCCGTGGTGTAGTGTTCCGGGTCCGGCAGGCCGGTGCTATTGGTATAGTGGGTGTTCGTCAGGCCGAGCCGGCGGGCGTGCTGGTTCATCAGTTCGGCGAAGGTGCGCTCGTCGCCGGCGATGTGTTCCGCCAGGGCGATGCTGGCGTCGTTGCCGGACTGAACGATGACCCCCTTGAGCAGATCCGCCACCGACACCTGTTTGCCGACCTCGATGAACATCCGCGATCCGGGGGCCCGCCAGGCTTTCTCGCTGACGGTGACCCGGTCGTCCAAATGCAAATTCCCCTGGGCCAGTTCGTGGAACACCACGTACACCGTCATGATCTTGGTCAGGCTGGCCGGTGGCAGGGGTACGTCCTCCTGGTGCCGGGCCAGGACCTTGCCGCTGTGAAAATCCATCAGATAGTGGCTTTTGGCCTGCAGTTCCGGCGGCGCCGGAATGATGGCAGCGGCCGGTTTCGCCAGCAGCAATAAGGGAATCAGCACGAAATGCAGAGTGTTCAAGCGTCCCATGGTTTCCTTCAATCGTTCACGATGGCGGGAGTGATGCCGAGGGCCTTCAGTCGCCGGGTCAGATCGTCCACTTGGTCCTGGGAGGTCAGAGGGCCGAGACGGACCCGGTACAAGGTCCGTCCCCGGTGCCGGTAGTGGTCGATCCGCGCTTTGGCGAGACGATGTCGGTCGAGGCGGGCGCGCAACCGTTCGGCATTGGTGCGATTGGAAAAAGCCCCCAGTTGCAGGTAGACGCCGTGAGCGGGGGTCGCCGGCGGTTCCAGGGCCCGGATCTCCACCGGTGCCGTGCCGGAAAGATCCAGTCCGAGCTTGACGGCCGCGGCGTAGGACAGGTCGATGATCCGGTCCGGATGGAAGGGGCCCCGGTCGTTGATTCTCACCACCACGCTTTTGCCGTTGCGCAGATTGGTGACCCGGACGTAGCTGGGAATGGGTAGGGTCCGATGGGCGGCGGTCATCCGGTACATGTCGTAGGGTTCGCCGCTGGCCGTCCTGCGGCCGTGGAACTTGCGTCCATACCAGGAGGCGATGCCCCGTTCCACATAGCCGGCGGCGCTCTTCAGCACCCGGTAGCGCCGTCCCCCCACCTCGTAACTGTCGGGATTGGCCGAACGGCTGCGGGCCTCGAAACGGGGCACCGCATCGGGGACGGCGCTGACGTCCCTGGGATGGAGCGGGGGACCGTCGGTGGTGTAGGAACTGCAGCCGGCCAGGAGTGACAGCCAACCGGCCAACAGGATCGGAAATCGTCTCATGGGGCCCCGACCCGGGAACGGATGGCTTCGCTCAGTTGATAGACCGCCATGGCGTAAAGCCGGCTGTGGTTGTAGCGGGTGATGACGTAGAAATTGGGAAAGCCGAGCCAGGCCTCGGGTTCCCCGTCACCGTCGAACACCATTACGACCGCTTTGCGGGAATCCGGGTAGGGCAGATCCAGGCCGGAAAGGCCCTGAGCCTTGAGTTCCGCCAGGGTTCGGCGCGGCTGCAGATCGGTGTCCGCCAGCGCAACCGCCACCTTGGGCAGCGGCGCCGCTACCGGTTCGTCCTTCTGCCAGCCGTGTTCGACGAAGTAATTGGCGATGCTGGCGATCACGTCCGCCGGGTTGTTCCAGATGTCCCGTTTGCCGTCGCCGTCGAAATCCGTCGCATAACGGCGATAGCTCGACGGCATGAACTGGGGCCAGCCCATGGCGCCGGCGTACGATCCCAAAGGCCGGCGCGGATCCATCCCTTCCTCGCGGGTGAGCAGGAAGAACTGTTCCAGCTCGCGGCGGAAGAAGTCGGCGCGCCGGGGATAGGCGAAGGCCAGCGTCGCCAGGGCGTCGAGCACCCGGAACGAGCCGGTCCGCGTGCCGTAGAAGGTTTCCACGCCGAGAATGGCGACGAGTATCTGTGCCGGCACTCCATAGGTCCGTTGCACCCGTTCCAGAAGTGCCCGGTGCCGCTTCCAGAAGGCGACCCCCTGGTCGATCCGCTTCCGGGTCAGAAAGATCTTGCGATATTCGGGCCACGGCTTGCCTTCGGCGGGACGCCGCATCGCCCTGAGGATGGTGGTTTTGATCTCGGCGTCTCGGAGTGCCGCCGTCAGCACCTGGGGATCGATGCCGTGGCGCCGGGCCAGTTGCCCGACGAACTGCCGGGCGGCGGGATAGGTGTCGAACGACAGGGTGAAACCGGGGCTGGCGACCAGGGCCAGCAGCAGACCGAGGGGCTTTACGGCGTTCATTCAGGATGGCACCAGTTTGCGATGGGTGTGCAGGGACATCATGATACCAAAGCCCGCCATGAGTGTGACCATCGAGGTGCCGCCGTAACTGATCAGAGGCAGGGGAACCCCCACGACCGGCAGCAGGCCGATCACCATGCCGACGTTGACGAAGACGTACACGAAAAAAGTCAGGGTCAGGCCGGCGCAGAGCAGGCGGCTGAAGGTGTCCTGGGCCTGGAGCGCCATGAGAAGTCCGCGGGCGATGATCGCCAAGTATAAAATCAGCAGACTCAGGGCGCCGAGCAAACCGTATTCTTCCGCCAGCACCGCGAAGATGAAGTCGGTATGGGGTTCGGGCAAGAATTCCAGATGAGCCTGGGTGCCGGCCATCCAGCCTTTGCCCCACACGCCCCCGGAACCGATGGCGATCTTGGCCTGGATGGTGTGGTAACCGCGTCCGAGGGGATCTTGCTCCGGATTCAGGAACATCAGGATGCGGTCCCGCTGATAATCGTGCAACTGAGTCCACAGCACCGGCAGTGCCGCGAGCACAGCGCCGATCAGTCCACCCAGGATGCGCCAGGAGATGCCGGAAAAGAACACGACGGCGGAACCGGCCGCGGCCACCAGGATCGCGGTCCCCAGGTCCGGCTGCTTGGCGATCAGAAGCACTGGAAGCAGAACGAACAGGCCTGCCAGAGCCAGGGTTCTGGGCTGGGGCGGCAGCGGGTGTTGGGCGAGAAACCGGGCCACCAGCATGGGGGTGAAGATCTTGACGAATTCCGACGGCTGGAAACGGACGATTCCGAGATCGAGCCAGCGCCGCGCCCCCTTTCCCACGTCGCCGAAGACCAGGACGGCGATCAACAGCAGGATGCCGATTCCATAGAGATAAGGACTCCAGCGATAGAAGCTACGGGGATGAATTTGTGCCACGCCCGTCATGACACCGAAAGCGATCCCCATGCGGATCATCTGGTTGTAGACCAGTTTCACGTTGCCGTCGGTGGCGCTGTAGAGGATCGCAAGACCGATCCCCGCCAGCAGGACCAGGCCGGAAAGCAGGACGGGATCCAGATGGATACGTTGCCACATGCTTTTGGGGGCGGCGGGGTAGGTATGACGGATGACGCTGTTCATGGCTGTTGATGGTTCAGGTAGTGCTCGATGAGCCGGCGGGCGATGGGGGCGGCGGCGGAACCGCCGTGGCCGGCGTTTTCGGCGATGACGGCCACGGTGATCCGGGGACGGTCGGCGGGGGCGAAGGCAATGAAGAGGGCGTGGTCGCGGAGCTTTTTCGCTACTTTGCTGGCGCGGTATTCCTCGTCCTGTTTCACCGTGAACACCTGGGCGGTGCCGGTCTTGCCGGCGATCCGATAGTCGAGGCCCAGACCGATGCGCCGCGCGGTGCCTCTGGCACCGTGCACCACGTTGACCATGGCGTCGATGATGGTACGCAGATGGCGGGGATTGAGCCGGAGCCGGGTTTCCGGTTCTTCCAGATACAGCGGTGACGATTTGCCGTCGATCACCCGGTAGGCGGCCACGTGGGGTGTCACGACGGCGCCGCGGTTAGCGAGTATGGCGGTGGCTTTGACCAATTGCAGAGGGGTCACCTGGAGGAAGCCCTGGCCGATTCCGGTGATCAGAGTCTCGCCGGGATACCAGGGCTGATGGAAAGTTTTGCGTTTCCAGTCGCGCGAAGGCAGCAGCCCCGCCTTTTCTCCCCCCAGGTCGATGCCGGTGCGCCGGCCGAATCCGAAGTGCGACAAGAAGTCGTGCAGGCGGTCGATTCCCAGATTGTGGGCCAGGTCGTAGAAGTAGACGTCGCAGGACTGGGTGATCGCGCTCTTGAGAGCGACGCTGCCGTGGCCCCATTTTTTCCAATCCCGATAGCGGTGCGATATCCCGGGCAGACGGTAGAACCCAGGGCAGAAAATTTCCTTCCGGGCGTCGATGACGCCGTACTCGAGGCCGGCCAGACCGATGAACGGCTTGATGGTCGAACCGGGAGGATAGCGCCCGCGCAAGGTGCGGTCGAACAGGGGGCGGTCGGGCGAGTTCCGCAGTTCCTGATAAGCTTTGCGGCCGATGCCGAACACGAAGACGTTGGGGTCGAAGCCGGGTTTGCTCACCAGGGCGAGCACTCTTCCGGTTTGCGGTTCCATGGCCACCACGGCGCCGTTGTGTTCCCCCAGGCCCCGGTAGGCGATGTCCTGAAGGTCGATGTCGATGGACAGGTGCAGGTCGCCGCCGGGCCGGGGCGGGCTTTCCTTCAGAACCCGCAGTTCGCGTCCTACGGCGTTGGTTTCGATTTCGGCGTAGCCGGTGTGGCCGTGAAGCAGGGTTTCGTAGGCGCGCTCGACTCCCACTTTGCCGATATGGGTGGTGCCCCGGTATTCGGTCGGATCGAGCCGTTTCAGTTCGCTCTCGTTGATGCTACCCACGTAGCCCACCACGTGGGAGACCAGTTCCCCGTAAGGGTAGTGGCGGACGAGACGGGCCCGGATGTCGACGCCGTGGAAGAAAGGACGTTTGACGGCGAAGCGGGCTACTTCGACCTCGGTCAGTCGCAGTTTCAGGGGGACGCTTTCGAAACGCCGGTGTCGTTTGAGGCGGCGCTGAAACCGCTGGATTTCCTCGTCGCTGATATCGACCACCTCGCGCAACTTTTCCAGGGTGCCCGCCAAATCGTCCACCTGTTCCGGAACGATTTCCAAGCTGTAGACCGAAATGTTCTCCGCCAGGATCCTACCGTTGCGGTCGTAGATGAGTCCGCGGGTCGGCGGCAGGGGAATGATTTTGACCCGGTTGTCCCGGGCCAGCATGGCATAGTGTTCGTGTCCTAGAACTTGCAGATAGATCAACCGGGCTACCAGACCCAGGGTCATCAGGGTGACGAGGACGGCCGTGGCGGTGATCCGGTTGTGGAACAAGCGGGTTTCCAGTGCGGCGTCCTTGAGCCGGAAGGCGGGCATGTCAGATCGTGGGAAGATGGCGCCGTTTCAGAAAGCCGCAACCGGCCAGGACCAGCGGCCAGGCCAAAGTGCCGGTGAGGCAGGGCAGCCAGTAGCTCCACAGCAGTAGGGGCCTGCCCCGCAGGGCCTCGAGGCAGAAAAGCAACAGTTGGGCCCCGAGCAGGAAAAGCAGGATCAACGGCAATTGCTGTCCCAGGGGGAAGACCCGCAGACGGGTGTGGAACCGGACGCAGCAATAGGCCACCAAGGCGTAGATCAGGGCGTGCTGTCCCAGCAGCGGTCCGGTCGCCGCATCGACCCACAAGCCGGTCAGCCAGGCCAGGCCGATGCCGAACCGCTCCGGAAAGGTCAAGCACCAGTAGATCAGCACCAGCAGCACCCAGTCGGGATTGAGAAGAACCAGGGGCTGGGGCAGCGCCAGCAGCCGGAGCGCCAGGGCGAACGCCAGGGTGAAGCCGATCAGCCGATAGGTTTGGACGTCAAGGGTCATGGGGGGCGGCGGGTTTTGAATCGGAATCGCCGGGCAGGAAAGGTCGGGAACTGTCATGGGTCCAGGTGACGAGCACTTCGCGGATGCGGTCCAGGGCCGCCAGCGGCCTGGCCTGGATGCGGGCGAAGTGTTTGTGTGGCTGGGGGACGACTTCCGTGACTGTCCCGACGGGGTAACCCTGGGGGAAGACACCGCCGAGTCCTGAAGTGACGAGGAGGTCGCCGGGACGCACGTCAGCGTTGTTCGGTAAGTGGGGCAATTCCAGGCGGCCGAGGTCCCCGGTGCCGATCGCGATGGCCCGTAACCCGTTGCGGTTGACCTGCACCGGAATCGCGTGACTGGGATCGGTGATCAGCAGCACCTCGGCGCTGACCGGGGTGACGCGGACTACCTGGCCGACGACGCCGTCGACGCTCAACACCGGCTGGCCCACGTGGACGCCCAGGTTGCTGCCCTTGTTGATCAGGACCCGGTGTTCGTAGGGAACCAGATCGACTGCCACTAGTTCGGCCACCAGCATTTGTTCGCCCAACTTGAAGGATTTGTCCAGGAAAGCACGCAGTCGGTCGTTTTCCTTTCTCAGGGCTTCGTATTTGAGGGTGCGTCGTTTGAGTTCGGCGACCTGCCGGCGCAGACGGCGATTTTCCGTCGCCAGTTCCCGATGGCTGGTGAACAGCTCCTCCGCCCAGCCGCCCAGCCGAACCGGAGCGGCCGCCAGCCATTGGACCGGATAGGCGGCGACGGTCAGAAGGGTGCGTAATCCGAAAGTCTGCCCTCGATGGTCGGCCACCATCAGGAGACCGGACAGGACCAGACACAGGAGCAGCCGGGTTTCCAGGGAGGGGCCGCGGGCGAAGATGAGTTTGACGGTCATGCCCCGCTCGGGTCATTCCAGGGTGAAGGCGGCCGTCCCTTTTTCGTCCACCATTTCCAGGATCTTGCCGCCGCCACGGGCCACGCAGGTCAGGGGGTCTTCCGCGATCGAAACCGGCAAGCCGGTCTCCTCGGCGATCAAGCGGTCCAGATCCTTCAGCAGCGCTCCTCCGCCGGTCAGGACGATCCCCTGCTCGGCGACGTCCGCCCCCAGGTCGGGGGGCGTCTGTTCCAGAGCCACCCGAACCGCCCCGACGATGCCCGCCAGGGGTTCCTGCAGCGCCTCGAGAATTTCGTTGCTGTTGAGGGTGAAGCTTCTGGGGATGCCTTCGGCCAGATTGCGGCCCCGGACCTCGACTTCCATCACCTCGGTGCCGGGATACGCGCTGCCGATGGCATGTTTGATCCTTTCCGCGGTGGATTCGCCGATCAGGGTACCGTAATTGCGGCGCACGTAGTTGATGATGGCCTCGTCGAACTTGTCGCCGCCGATGCGCACCGACTGGGAATAGACGATGCCGTTGAGGGAGACCACCGCCACCTCGGAGGTGCCGCCCCCGATGTCGATCACCATCGAGCCCCGCGGCTCGTCCACCGGCAACCCGGCGCCGACCGCCGCCGCCATGGGTTCCTCGACCAGATAGACCTCGCGGGCGCCGGCTCCCAGGGCCGATTCCTTGATCGCCCGCCGTTCCACCTGGGTGGAGCCGCAGGGCACGCAGATCAGCACCCGGGGGCTGGGTTTGAGCAGTTTGCTCTCGTGAACCTTGTGAATGAAGAACTGGAGCATTTTCTCAGTGACGGTGAAATCGGCGATCACACCGTCCTTCAAGGGCCGGATGGCGGTGATGTTTCCCGGGGTGCGCCCCAGCATCTGTTTGGCTTCCTGACCCACCGCGGCGATACTCTTGGTACCCCGCAGGCGGTCTTCCCGAATCGCGACCACGGAAGGTTCGTTGAGGACGATCCCTTGGCCGGGGATGTAGATCAGGGTGTTGGCCGTGCCCAGGTCGATGGAAAGGTCGTTGGAAAAGAAACCGCGCAGACGTTTGAACATGGATTTCTAACCTTGAAAATCTGCCTACTTTAACAACCGGGGGAGGAATCGGGCAAGCGATCGTTTATGATATTGGCTTCCGGAAAAAACGCGTTAAATTCACAGTGGGAGTCGACGATGTCTTTGACCCTGGAGCAAGTGAAACAAATCGCCTATCTGGCCCGCATCGGGATCGATGACGAGGATGCCGGCCGCTATACCCATGACCTTTCCAGTATCCTGGAATTCGTGGCCCAGATGAACACCGTCGATACCGAGACTATCGAGCCCATGGCCCATCCGCTGGATTTGCCCCAGCGCCTGCGGCCCGACGAGGTGACAGAGGAAAATCAGCGCGAAAAGTTCCTCGCCGTCGCCCCGGCGGTGGAAAACGGTCTGTACCTGGTGCCGAAAGTCATCGAATGATATTGCAGGATCGTCATGCACAACAAGACCCTGGCTGAACTGGCCCAAGGATTGAAGCGGCGCGAATTCTCCAGCCGCGAACTGACCCAACATTTTCTGGAACGTATCCGGCGTCACGACCGGAGATTGAACGCCTTCATCACCGTCACTCCCGAACGCGCCCTGGCCGACGCCGAGGCCGCCGACGCCGCCCTGGCCAGGGGCGAGGCCGGCCCTCTGACCGGCATCCCCCTGGCGCAGAAGGACATCTTCTGCACCGACGGCATCCGCACCACCTGCGGTTCGCGCATGCTCGACAATTTTCCGCCCCCCTACGACGCCACCGTGGTCGCCCGCTTGGCGGAGGCCGGCACCGTTTTGCTGGGAAAGCTCAACATGGATGAGTTCGCCATGGGCTCCTCCAACGAAACCAGCTACTACGGTCCGGTCCGCAATCCCTGGAACACCGACTGTGTCCCCGGCGGCTCCTCCGGCGGTTCGGCGGCGGCGGTCGCCGCGGGACTGACGCCGGCGGCGACCGGCACCGACACCGGCGGTTCGATCCGGCAGCCGGCCGCCTTCTGCGGGATCACCGGCCTGAAGCCGACCTACGGCCGGGTGTCGCGCTGGGGGATGGTCGCCTTCGCCTCCAGCCTGGACCAGGGCGGCCCCATGGCGCGAAGCGCCGAGGACTGTGCCCTCCTGCTCCAGGCCATGGCCGGATTCGATCCCAAAGATTCCACCAGCGTGGACCGCCCGGTCCCGGACTATGGTGCCGTGTTGAACCGGGAGCTGAAGGGCGTGCGCATCGGCCTTCCCAAGGAATATTTCGCCGACCTGGATCCCGCCATGGCGCAGGTGCTTGAGGCGGCCATGGCGGAATACCGCCGGCTGGGGGTGGAATTCAAAGAGGTGTCGCTTCCCAATATCGGCCTGTCGGTGCCGGCCTACTACGTCATCGCCCCGTCGGAATGTTCCTCCAACCTGGCCCGGTACGACGGCGTGCGCTACGGGTACCGCTGCCGCGATCCCCGGGATCTGGAGGACCTGTATCTTCGCACCCGGGCCGAAGGCTTCGGCGCCGAGGTCAAGCGCCGGATCCTGATCGGCACCTACGCCCTGTCGGCGGGTTATTACGATGCCTATTATCTCAAGGCCCAGAAGATCCGCCGCCTGATCGCCGACGATTTCCGGCGGGCCTTTCAGGAGGTGGACGCTCTGCTGGGGCCGACCACGCCCACCCCGGCCTTCCGCCTGGGGGAGAAGACCGGCGACCCGATCGCCATGTACCTGTCGGACATCTACACCATCGCCGTCAACCTGGCCGGTCTGCCGGGGATGTCGGTGCCGGCGGGCTTCATCGACGGCAGGCCGGTGGGCATGCAGCTGATCGGCGACTACTTCGCCGAGGACCGGCTGCTCAACATCGCCCACCGCTACCAGCGGGAGACCGATTGGCACCGGCGTCTGCCGCCCGACTTCGCTTAACCGTGACCGTGCACATCGAGGTATCGCGTTGATGGAATGGGAACCTGTCATCGGGCTGGAAATCCACGTCCAGCTACTTACCAGATCCAAGATCTTTTCCGGCGCGTCCACGGCCTACGGGGCGCCGCCCAACACCCAGGCCTGCGCCATCGACCTGGGAATGCCGGGTACCCTGCCGGTTCTCAACGAGGCCGCCGTGCGCCTGGCGGTCAAGTTCGGCCTGGCGGTGGAGGCCGAGATCGCCCGCCGCTCGGTCTTCGCCCGCAAGAACTACTTCTATCCCGATCTCCCCAAGGGGTATCAGATCAGCCAGTATGAACTGCCGGTGGTGGGCAAGGGCCATCTGACGATTCACCTCGACGGGCGGGAGAAGCGGATCGGCATCACCCGGGCCCATCTGGAGGAGGACGCCGGCAAATCCCTGCACGAGGATTTTCACGGCTTGACCGGAATCGATCTCAACCGGGCCGGCACCCCCCTGCTGGAAATCGTCTCCGAACCGGATCTGCGTTCTCCCGAGGAAGCGGTCGCCTACATGAAGAAACTGCACCAGCTGGTGGTGTGGCTGGGTATCAGCGACGGCAACATGCAAGAAGGCTCGTTCCGCTGTGACGCCAACGTTTCAGTGCGCCCCAAGGGGGAGACGAAATTCGGCACCCGGACCGAGATCAAGAACGTCAACTCGTTTCGTTTCGTCGAGCGGGCCATCCAGTTCGAAATCGAGCGCCAGATCCAGGTGCTCGAATCCGGCGGCACGGTGGTGCAGGAGACCCGGCTTTACGATGCCGAGCGGGACGAGACCCGGCCGATGCGCACCAAGGAGGAGGCGTTCGACTACCGCTACTTCCCGGACCCGGACCTGCTACCTCTGGTGATCGGCGAGGACTTCATCGAACAGGTGCGTCGGGAGCTGCCCGAGTTGCCGGAAGCTCGCTACCACCGTTTCATCGAACAGTACGGCCTCAAACCGTACGACGCCGAAGTGCTGACCGCGACCCGGCCGCTGTCGGACTACTTCGAGGCCGTGGTCCGGGAAGCGGCGTGCGACCCCAAACTCTGCGCCAACTGGGTCATGGTGGAGCTGAGCGGCGCCCTGAACCGGGCCGGATTGGAAATCGACCGCAGCCCGGTCAGCGCCGAACGGCTGGCGGGACTGCTCCGGCGCATCGCCGACGGTACCATTTCCGGAAAGATCGCCAAGCAGGTGTTCGAGTTGATGTGGGACAGCGGCAAGGACGCCGACACCCTGATCGAGGAGAAGGGCCTGAAGCAGATCACCGACGCCGGCGCCATCGAAAAGATCATCGACGAGATCCTTGAGGCCAATCCCAAGCAGGTGGCGCAGTACCGGGCCGGCAAGGAGAAACTGTTCGGGTTTTTCGTCGGCCAGGTGATGAAGGCCACCCAGGGCAAGGCCAATCCACAACAGGTCAACGCGCTGCTGAAGGAAAAGCTGCAGGGTGGCGGATGACGACCGAATCCCGCCGGCAAGTGCTGCTGGCCCTGGCCGGTGACGAGCGGGTGCTGGCGTCCCTGGCCCCCGAATCGCCCCTGGCCCGTCACCTGCCGGCGGCCCAGGCGGCGGTGGAAGCCTTCTGCCGAGGGGATGACGCGGCGATGGAGGCGGCCCTGGCCGGGCTGCCTTTCCGCTCCCCCTACCGGGACCTGCGCTGGCTGCTCAAGGCCCTGGCCTGCCATCCGGAAAATCCCGCCGCCGGGCGGCGCTTCCTGGCCCGGATCGCTCCGGATTCCCCCTTCCATGGACCGGCCCGGATCGCCGAGGCGGTGTTGGCGGGGGAGACGTCGGCGTTGTCGCCGCCGTTCCAGGAATTCGCGGTCGCCTTGCGTCGCGCCGGGTCGCCCGATAAACTGACCACGGTTCAGCGCCTGATCGATCGGATGGATGCCGAAACCGCGAAGGGGCTGCTGGTGCACGTCCCTTCCGCCATGTTCCTCTACCAGCACCGGATCGCCCCCCTGCCGCCGGCGGAGCGCTTGCGCATCGAGGCCCTGCACCAGGAACGTTACGGAGATTGCCGCCGGGCCTGTGAACTTTGGGGCGAGCTGCTGGCCCTCCACCGGGAAACGGAACCGCTGCAGGCCGCCGCCATCGCCGAACACCTGGCCGAATTGACCGCCGATCTGGCCGGGCTCGAGGATCCCCAGGTGGCACGGTGGCTCGAGGCGGCTGCCGGCCTCGATCCGGACGATCGGGCCGTCTGGTTGAAGCTGGCGGACCACTATCGTCGGTGTGGGAAGAACGCCGATCTCAGGAAGACGCTGGCCCGGGCGCTGGCGCGCTTTCCCGACGACGGTGCGCTGCGGCGGCTTGCGGCCCAGGCTGCTCTGGAGCGGGGCGCCTGTCGGCAGGCCGCCGCCCATGCGAAGCATCTGTTGCGCCGGGACCCGCTTGACGAACAGGCCCGGGAGCTTTTGTTCCAGGCCCGGGTGGCCCAGGCCAGGAAGTACCTGGCCGCGGGGCGGGAGGACCTGGCCCGCCGGGTGCTGGCCGATGCGTGGGAGGCGGCGGGGGACGAAGGCCGTCGGGCGCAGGTTCTGGCGTTGGAGGGAATGGCGGCGCTGCTCGGGGGATGTCCTTCCCAGGCCGATGACTGTTTCCATCAGGCCCGCCGTCTGCTGGCCCCGCCCCTGGCCGACTGGCGGATCGCCGCCGAGGCCTTGTTGACGCGCCGGCCTCCTTCGGTCACCGACGCGCTGTTGAAATCGCTGCGGCTGATTTTGGCCCATGCCGCACTCAATCCGGACAAATCCACCATGACGGCGCTGCTCGACGACGCTGTCGAACTGGCCCGGAGCGACCCGGACGCGGCTCGTCTGCTCTTGCGGACCGGCAGTGGTTATTTCCCCAGGATGGCGCGACTGGAGTGGTCCCTGGCAGAGATCGATACCCTCGGGGAGCGCCTGTTGACGCTGGAACGCTACCAATGGCTGCGGGATCTGGTGCGGAATCACCCCGGCTGGCGTCAGAGGCCGCCTTTGCTGGTCTATCTCGACATCGCCGCCAAATGCCGGGGGGTGGCGGAAAATCTGAATCTTCACGACGTCGCCCGCCTGTCGCGGGCCCTCGAGCAGGTGGGCGAGGACCAACCCCGGCTCCGGGGGCGGATCGAGGGGCTGCTGGCCGACTTTCAGGCGGCGTTTTCCCGGCCTGCGCCGTTCGGGTCTCGGGGCGACGCCCCGGCACTTTCCCCGGAAGGCGGGATGGAAACAGCGGTGAAGGCGGTGGCCGCGTGGTTGGATCCCAGGCGGTGGGTGTCATGAGCCCTTCTCCCTTCGAGATTCTCGGGGTGCCGGCGGATGCCGACGACGAGCGGATTCGCGCCGCCTATCTGCGCAAGGTGCGTGAGCATCCTCCCGAGCGGGATCCGGAGGCGTTCCGCCGCATTCGCCAGGCCTACGAAGCTATCCGGGACGTCCGGGCGCGGATCGCCTATCGCCTGTTCCACGTTCCCGATTGGCGGACGATCGCCGTCTCGGTTTCCGAACGACCCACCCGGTCGCAGTTTCAGGCCATGCTGCGGGCCTGCGCCGAACGGATGACCGAAGCGGATGGATAACGAGACCCTGTTACGAGCGTTTCAGCGCCTGCTGGCGGAAGCACCGGAACCCCCGGAGGAAGAGATCGGCCTGGCCCGGCTCTTTACCGAGCTGGCCGCCCTGAGGACCGAGGTGCATACCGAAGGGCGGCAGGCGAAGGACGCCCTGGAGCTGTTGCGCCAGAGTTTGGAAACCCTGGAGCGGCAGTGCGACCACCTCGACCAGGCGGTTGAATTGCAACGGCGCCAGATCCTGGAGCCGATCCTCCTGGAGCTGGTGGACCTGCGGGACCGGCTGGCGATGGGGATCGATGGTCTATCCCGCTGGCGTCCCAACTGGTTCCGGCGTCTGCTGCTCGGCCGGGAGCTCGATCGCCTGAAGGCCGTCGTCGAGGGACAGCGGTTGACCCTGGAGCGTTTCGACCAATGGCTCCTCGGTCTCGGGCTGCGACCCATCGACGCCCTCGGCAATCCCTTCGAGCCGGAGCGGATGCGGGCGGCGGAGATCGTGCACCGGGCCGACCTGGACGACGAAACCGTGGTGGCGGAGCTGCGCCGTGGCTACCTGTGGCAGGGGCGGGTGCTGCGACCGGCGGAAGTCGCCGTCAACCGTGTCGACGAGCCGAAGTGAAGCGATGAAGGAACCGATCATCGGTATCGATCTCGGTACTACCTATTCGGAGGTGGCGCTGCTGGAAGCCGGGCGCCCCAAGGTGCTGGCCGACGCCGAGGGCAGACGTTTGCTGCCTTCGGTGGTCGGCCTCGACGGCCAGGGCCGGCTTCTGGTCGGCGAGGCGGCCCTGAACCAATATCTGCTGTTTCCCGAACGCACCGTCAGATCGGTGAAGCGCAAGATGGGAACGGCGGAGATCCTGAAGCTGGGCGAACAGTCCTATTCCCCCCAGGAGATTTCCGCCATGATCCTGCGGGTACTCAGACAGCGGGCCGAAGCCTATCTCGGGCGCCCGGTGACGCGGGCGGTCATCACCGTGCCGGCTTTCTTCAGCGAGGCCCAGCGCCAGGCCACCCGGGAGGCGGGGGAGATCGCCGGTCTGGAGGTGGTGCGTCTGCTCAACGAACCGACCGCGGCCTCCCTGGTGTACGAGAGCGATCTCGAGCGCAGCCGCACTGTGCTGGTCTACGATCTGGGCGGCGGCACCTTCGACGTCTCCCTGGTGCGGATTCAGCAGGGGGTGGTGGAGGTGATCGCCAGTCACGGCGACAATCATCTGGGCGGCGACGACTTCGACCGGGTGTTGGTCGAACTGTTCGCCGAGCACATCGAGGAACGAAGCGGCCGTGACGTGCGCGGGGATGCGGCCGTGGTCGCCCGTCTGCTCCGTGCCGCCGTGGCCGCCAAGCACGCCCTTTCCCAGCGGCCTTTCGTCCAGATCCGGGAAGAGTTTCTGTTCGGGAGCGGGGACGCACCGTTCCATTTCACCCTGGAAGTGTCCCGACAGGAATACGAGGCCCTGATCGCTCCCTACATCGACCGCACTTTCGACGCCGTCCATACGGCCCTGCGGGATGCCGGGCTCGGTATCGCCGATATCGACGACGTGCTGTTGGTCGGCGGATCGACGCGGACTCCCCTCGTCGTCGAGCGTTTGGAAGCGCTCTTCGCCCGGCCTCCCAAGGCCGCCGTCGATCCGGATCTGTGCGTGGCCATGGGGGCGGCGATTCAGGCCGGCATGCTGGCGGGGGAACCGGTGGCCTCGGTCCTGGTGGACGTGACTCCCTACACCTTCGGCACCGCCATCGTCGGGGAGCTCGACGGCCGCCCGCATCCCAAGGTTTTCGTGCCCGTCATCCGCAGAAACACGCCCCTGCCGGCTTCCCGGAGCGAGGTGTTCTACACCCTGGAAGACGGGCAGGAAACGGTGGAAGTGTGCGTCTATCAGGGCGAGGATCCCGACGCCGGCAACAATCTTCTCGTCGGTTCGTTCACCGTGGAAGGACTGCGCCGGGCGCCGGCTCCCGATCCCATCGTGCTGCGGTTCGATCTGGATCTCGACGGAATGCTCCGGGTGACCGCCACCGAAAAGGCCACCGGCCTGGAAAAACAGGTGCGCATCGACAAGGCGGTCGAGCCGATGGATCGGCAGGCGCTGGCGCGGTCCCACGGCAAGGTGGCCGCCCTGTTCGATGAGAAGGACGAGCCGGCGCCGCGGGTGCGCCGGCTGCTGAACCGGGCGGAAGCCGCGCTTGCCCGGGTGAACCTGGCGGAGGATCGAGCGGAGATGACGCGGTTGATCGAATCCCTGCGGGCGGCGATGGCCCGGGGAAACGAGGGGGAGATCGAACGGGCCGCGGAAGCCCTGGAAGAATTGCTGTATTATCTGGAGCGCTGATGGCGAACTGCCCGGTCTGCCGTGCCGAACTGGAACAGGCGGTGTGCCGGCGCTGCGGCTGTGATCTGGAACTGGCCCGTCGGGCCGGTCGGGCGGCCGAGCATTTGCTGCACCAGGCGTTGGCGGCGCTGCGGGAGGGGCGTGACGATGACGCCCTCCGGCTGGCGCGGCGGGCCCGGACCTTGGATCATTGCCGCCTGGCCGCTCTCATCGAGGAACTGGCACGGCACGGCTGGCGCTATCGGGTCCCGGAGGACCGTCAGTTACATCAGTTCCAGGAAACGGTGCGCAAAGCGGCGGACCGGGTGTACCGGAGGCTGGGAACGGGACTGCGCCGGGATGTCTACGCCACGGCCCTGACCCTGGAATTCGCCGGCCAGCAGGCCCAGTTCGAAACCGATGTGCCGGTGAAGGTGGCCTATCGGGGCGGCGAGTTCATGACTTCCTACCGCATCGACTGGCTTTTCGCCGGGCGGCTTGCGGTGGTCTTGGGAGAAGCCGATAATTCCGAACGGGTGCAACGGGATCTGGCCGCCATGGTCCGACTGGCGCGCCTGGAGGCGGGGATATGGCTGGTTTTCCCGGTCGGGGAGCCGCCCCGAACGGGATGGGTGTTGTCGAGACGGAGTGGAGGGAACGAATCGTGATAAAGCAGAGATTTCTGAGTTGGATCGGATTGGCGGCACTGCTGCATCTGACGGGATGTGCCACCAGCCCCTATCCCTATCAGGGGGGCAGCGTCGGTGCCGCGGTCGGTGCGGCCGCCGGGGCATTGATCGACAAGGAGAACCGCTGGCGCGGCGCCGTGATCGGCGGGGCTCTGGGCAGCGCGCTGGGAGCCCTGACCACGGAGATCGCCGCCCGGGCCGCCCGGGAGGCCGCCACGGGGGGCAGGTCGGTGACCTATCAGAGCGTCGACGGCTGGCAGCGGGTGGAAGCCCAGCCTCTGGGTTACGATGCCAAGACCCGCTGTCACAAAGTGCACGAGCGGATCTGGCAGGGCGGCAGGCTGGTGCAGGACCGTATCCGCGAGGTTTGCCGAGGGGAAAAGATCGAACCGGGATATTAAAGGATCGTTCATGAAAGTCTTGATCGTCGGTGGTGGCGGCCGGGAACACGCCCTGGCCTGGAAGATGGCGCAGGGGGAAGGTGTGGAACTGGTCTACGTGGCGCCCGGAAACGCCGGTACCGCCCTGGAGCCGGGAGTGGAAAACGTGCCCATCAAAGTCGGTGACATCGTGGCCCTGGCCCGGTTCGCCGAGGAGCGGCGCATCGACCTGACCGTGGTGGGGCCCGAAGCCCCCCTGGTGGCGGGGATCGTCGATGCCTTTCGGGAACGGGGGCTGCCCTGCTTCGGCCCGACCCGGGCCGCCGCCCGGCTGGAGGGCTCCAAGGCCTTCTGCAAGGATTTCATGCGACGCCACGGGATTCCCACCGCCGCCTACGCCGCTTTCACCGAACCGGCGGCGGCCGTCGCCTATGTCCGGAGCCGTCCCCTCCCCATCGTGATCAAAGCCGACGGGCTTGCCGCGGGCAAGGGGGTGGTGATCGCCCATTCCCTGGAGGAGGCGGAGAGCGCCATCCGAGCCATGATGACGGAGAAGACGTTCGGCGAGGCGGGAAGCCGAGTGGTGGTGGAGGAATATCTGCCCGGGGAGGAGGCCAGTTTCATGGTCATGGCCGACGGTCGGGACATCGTTTGCTTCGCCACCTCCCAGGACCACAAGCCGCTGCTCGACGGCGACCGCGGGCCCAACACCGGCGGAATGGGAGCCTATTCCCCGGCACCCGTGATCACTCCGGCGGTTCACCAGCGTATCCTCGAGCGGATCGTCCACCCCACCATCGAGGGCATGGCGGCCGAGGGGACGCCTTACACCGGCTTTCTCTATGCCGGTCTGATGATCACGCCGGAAGGCGAGCCCAAGGTGCTGGAATTCAATTGCCGCCTCGGGGATCCGGAAACCCAGCCGTTGATGATGCGGCTCAAGAGCGATCTAGCCCGGCTGTGCCTGGCCGGTACGGAAGGAGGGCTGGCGCGCCTGGAGACCGAATGGGAGGAGCGTACCGCCCTCGGTGTGGTCATGGCGGCGGAAGGCTATCCGGGCAAGGTGCGGACCGGGGATGTCATCGAGGGGCTGCCGACGGAGGAGACCGAGGACGTCAAGGTGTTCCATGCCGGCACCCGCCTGGCGGACGGCAGGGTGGTGACCGCCGGCGGACGGGTGCTTTGCGTCTGCGCCCTGGGCGAGACCGTGGCTGCGGCCCGGCGCAAGGCTTATGATTGGGTGGAGCGGATCCGCTGGCCCGGGGTCCATTACCGCCGTGACATCGGCTGGCGCGCCTTGCGGCGGGAGCGGCAGGGCTAAAGGGCCTGCCAAACCGGTTCCACGCCGGGTGGCAGGGGCGCCAGCCGACCCAGCTCGATCCAGGGAAAGGCGGGATCGTGGAAGTCGGAGCCCACCGAGCCCAACAGGCGGTAGCGGCGGGCGTAATCGGCACAGGTGGCGACCTGTTCGACGGTGCTGTTGCCGCTGACCACCTCGATGCCCCTTCCCCCGGCGGAGCGGAAGGCGGTCAGAAAACGGCGCAGCCAGCTCGCGGTGATCCGATAGCGCAGCGGGTGGGCCAGCACGGCGATGCCGCCGGCTTCCCGGATCCATTCCAGGGCCTGTTCCAGGGCCGCCCACCGGGTGGCGACGTAGCCGGGTTTGCCCCGCACCAGATAGCGTTCGAACGCATCCGCCACCGACGGGGCGTAATGGCGGGCCACCAGAAAGCGGGCGAAGTGGGTGCGGGTGATCATGCCGTCGCCGGCCATGTCCCGCACGGCTTCCAGACTGCCGTCGATCCCGTGCTTCTCCAGGTCGGCCGCCATGCGTTCGGCCCGCTGGTCACGCAGCCGTTGCAGTTCCGCCAGCCCTCGGTTCAGGACTTCGCAGGCGGGGTCGACGCCGAGGCCGATGACGTGAAAGCATTTCTTTTCCCAGGTCACCGAGATTTCCACCCCGGGGATGAGTTCTAGGTTCAGCTCCCCGGCCGCCCGTCGGGCCGCGGCGATGCCGGAGACGGTGTCGTGATCGGTGAGGGCCAGGTGACGCACGCCGTGCGACGCGGCCCGGCGCACCAGTTCTGCCGGTGACAGGGCGCCGTCGGAGGCGGTGGAATGGCTGTGGAGGTCGTAGCCGGAACTCACGACAGGGCCTGCTGGCGTTCCCCGTAGAGCCGGGCGTACAGACCGCCCTGGGCCATGAGGTCGTCATGGCCGCCCTGTTCGCAGATTCGCCCGTCCTCGAAGACATAGACGTGATTGGCTTGGCGCACCGCGCTGAGGCGGTGGGCGACGATCAAGGTGGTGCGGCGCTCCAGGAAATCCGCCAGCGCCCGATGGAGACGGCTCTCGGTTTCGGTGTCCAGGGCGGAGGTCGCCTCGTCGAAGATGACCACCTTGGGATCGGCCAGGATCATGCGGGCGATGGCCAGGCGTTGGCGCTGGCCCCCGGAAAGGCGCATTCCAGCGCGGCCGATGACGGTATCGAGACCGTGGGGAAGCGCCGCGACCGTGTCGCTCAACTGGGCGATCTCCAACGCCCGCCACAGACGGCGGTCGTCCATGTCCCGGCCCAAGGTGAGGTTGGCGCGGATGGTGTCGTGGAACAGCACCGGATGCTGGAGCACGGTCACTACGTGTTCCCGCACCACGTCCATGCCGATGCGGGTGATCGGCTCGCCGTCGTAATACACCATGCCCCGCTGCGGGGCGTAGAGACCGATCAGCACCTGGACCAGGGTGGACTTGCCCCCGCCGCTGGCGCCGACCAGGGCGACGGTTTCCCCGGCTGGGATATCGAGGCTGACCCCTTTCAGGATCTCCTGCCCGTGGCCGTAGCGAAAGTGGAGGTTCTCCACCCGCACGCCGACGGTCCGTTTGCCGAGGAAGGGATTGGCCAGATGGGGGTAGCGGGGTTCCTGCTCCAGTTCCAGCAGGCGGTTCAGGCGGTTCAGGGCGGCCTGGGCGCTGTAGAAAGCGTACTGGATTCCCAACAGTTCCTGGACCGGGGACATCATGAACCAGAGGTAGCCGAACACCGCCAGCATCTGGCCGATGGTCAGGTCGGAAAACAGCACCATGGCCATGGCCGTGGCCCGGAACAGATCGACACCGTGCAGGAACACCACGAAGCTGAGGCGGTTGAGGGCGTCGCTTTTCCAGGCGTAGTGGGTCGCGGTCCGCCGCACTCCGTCAGCGTGATCCGCCAGACGTTCGAAGTAATAGCGCTCCCGGTTGCTGGCGCGGATTTGGTGAATGGCCTCCAGGGTTTCCGTCAGGGCCTGCTGGAAGGCTTCCAGCGCGCCGTTCTCCTTCTTTTTCAGCCGTTTGACCTGTTTGCCCAAGGCCCGGGTGAAATAGATCACCATCGGGTTGAGACAGAGGATGAACAGGGCCAGGGGCCAGTGGATCCACAGCAGGATGGCGGCGGTACCCAGGATGGTAAGGAAGGCGATCAGCGATCGGCTGATGGTGGTGCCGAGGAAATGGTCCAGGGTATCGACGTCGGTGACCAGATGGGTCACCACGGTGCCGCTGCCCAGGGATTCGTATTCGGCCATCGACACCCGTTCCAGCCGTTGCAGCAGGTCGCGGCGTAGCCGGTAGGTGACATCCTTGGAAATTTCCGTGAACCGGCGGGTCTGCCAGACGTTGAATCCCAGAGCGAGCAGGCGCAGCAGGAAGGAGACCAGCAGGATGACCGCGATGTACCACAGGGTGTCCTGCCACCGGGGAGGAAGGGGAGGTGCCGGTAGCCAGCGGTCGATGAAAGCGGTCACCGGGCCACGGTGGCCGAGTAGGACCTCATCCACCAGGGTCGGGATCAGCAACGGAACCGGGACCGCCGCCAGCGCTGCCAGCAGGGCGACCACATGGGCACCGACCAGCTTGCGCCGGTGTTTCAGGGCCAGGCGGATCAACAGCCGCCAGTCGTAGCGGCGCGGCGGCAGGGAGGCGATCCGGGACATCGGACGGTCAAAAGCGCAGGCAGGGATGGATTTTGTCCACCTGGTCCGCGGCCAGTTCGGCCGTCGGGGGACTGAGACGGCGGTAGAGGGCGAGCTCCTCCAGGGACAGGGGTCCGGCGATCCGTTCCAGTTGGGTCAGTTTCAGCCCTTGACGCACGAGAAAACGGAGGTAGGTGTGCCGCAGCGCCTCTGGTGTGACGGTTTCCGGATCCTGGATTTCCGCTTCCACCGCGGTGAGATACAGCATTTTGTTCACCTCGTCCTCCCGGTTGGGAACCAAGGGCGTGTTGCCGCTGGCCGCCAGCCAGGTCTTCAACCGGGGAGGCAGCGGCAGGGTGCGGCGGTGAGGGGAAGGGGCGAACAGGAGGTTCTGGCGGAAATCGAAATCGGTGGCGTTGATCCGGACGACTTCATCCAGGGTCAGTCCGCTGATGAGCAGGGCGATCGTTTGTCGGCCCCGGAGGTCGGCATGAGTCAGCAGGCGGTTGAGTTCGTCGTGGGTCAATTCCCGTGGCGGGGGGCTTTCCAGTTCCGCGGCTGGTGCCGGTTGCCGTTCCAGGGAAGCGGGTGCCGGCTGGACGGAATCGATCAGCGGTCGGCCCTCCGTCTGGGGATAGACGTGAACGCCGGCGAGGGTCAGACGGGTTTCCGGCAGGTTGCCCTCGCGCCGGGTCAGGTATTCCAGCAGCCAGACCGCCAATAGTCCGGTTCCCAGGGCCCCGAGCGCCACCAGGCCAGCGTCGCGCCAATAATGGGGACGGATCGGGTACTGGGGCCGGTAGGCCCGTTCCACCACCTCCACCTGGGGATATTTCTCCATTTGTCTGACTTCCAGCCGGGTGATGCGATCCTGGAGTTCGCGCTGGGTTTCCTCCAGTTGCGCCAGTTCCTTGACCAGCGCTTCGTGTTCGGCGAAGCGATTGCTGAACTCGGTCGCCTGGCGTTTGTGCTCCTGCAGTTGCTTCTCGAGTTCGACGACCGCCTGGCGGGCGCTGGCGTAGTCCCGTTCCGCCCGGGCCAGGACAATGCGTCGTCCCCGTTCCACCAGGAAGGCGATTTTCGCCTCCACCTCCCTGAGCTGCTCGGGAATCTTGCGGTAGGCGGGGTTGAGGCGGATGTATTCCGGGGTGAAGCGCTGCTGCAGTTCGGTCAGCCGTTCCCGCAGGGCCTGGGCCCGTTCCTCCAGCACGGCCAACACCCGCTTGTCCTCGTCGGGCACCACCGGTTTGCCGCGTTCGATCGCTTCCCGGATGGCGTCCACGCGGGCCTTGGCCTTCACCGCCGCTTCGTTGGCGTCGTTCAGGGAACGGGTCAATCCCTTGAGGCGGGCAAGCACCGCGTTCTCGCTGCGCTCGAGTGAGGCGATGTCGTACCGGCGGCGGAATTCGTCCAGGGCTTTCCGCTTGGCGACGATCTTTCCCTCCAGGGTGGCCAGTTGCCGCCGCAGGGCGTCGAGGGTGGCCCCGGTGGTCGCCTGAATCTCCCGTGCCCGGGTTTCCATGTACACGTCGATCCAGGTGTTGACCAGCGGCGCCAGTAGGTCCCGGTTGGTGCCTTCGGCGCGCAGCTTCACCAGGTTGGTGTCCGGGACCGGTTCCACGCTCAGCATTCCCTTGAGGTCGGTCGGGGTGATCTCTGCCGGCAACAGGCCTTGCCATTCCAGGCGATTCAGGGTTTCCACCAGCAGGGGCTGGCCCGTCAACAGCACCCGCTGGATCGCCACGTGCTGGGGATCGACGACGATTTCGCTCTGATCGGCGGCGGGCGGTGCCGTGGTCAGCAGGGAGGCGCTGGCCTGATAGATCGGCGGGCGCAGGAACACGAACAGCAGGCCTACCGCCAGTACGACGCCGGTGACCACTGCGAAGATCTGCAGTCGTCTCGAGCGGTACCAGGGAACTGTAGGTGGGGCGGGGGTTTCCGGTCGCTCCGGTCCCGACAGGTGTTCGATGTGAAGCTGGGCCATGGATTGCCTCGCGGTGTTCAGGGTAACAGAGCCAGCAGATGGTGCAGCCTGGCCTCCAGCGCCGTCGCGCTCGACGCCCGCACGGTGGCATGGCCCACCTTGCGTCCCGGGCGTTCCACCTTGCCGTAGAAGTGGCAGTGGACCCCGGGTTGCTCCAGCACGTCCGCCAGGGTGGGGAGAACGCCGATGAAATTCACCATGGCGGCATGTCCTACCGGTTCCGTGTCCCCCAGGGGCAGATCCAGGATGGCGCGCAGATGGTTTTCGAACTGACTGATTTCGCTCCCCTCGATGGTCCAGTGACCGGAATTGTGCACCCTCGGCGCCATTTCGTTGGCGAGCAGGCGGCCGTGGACCTCGAACAGTTCCAGGGCAAGGACACCCACATAGTCCAAATGTTCCAGCAGACGGCAGGCGTAGTCTTCCGCCCTGGCCGTCTGGGAGTCCCGGGGGCGGCAGCGGGCCACGTGGAGGATGCCGTCCCGGTGAACGTTCTCGCTCAAAGGATAGAAGGCCATGTCGCCGTTGCGGCGGCGCACCGCGATGATGGACACCTCACGCTGGAAGGGAATGAAGCTTTCCCCGATCAGGGGATTGCCGCCGAGTTCCCGCCAGGCCCGTTCCATGTCGGCGGCGGTTCGCACCAGGAACTGGCCCTTGCCGTCGTAGCCGAAGCGGCGGGTTTTGACCAGGAACGGCCAGCCGAGGGTTTTGGGCGCCTCCCGCAGATCGCTTTCGCTGTCGATGGCGATGAATTTGGCGGTGGGGATGTCGAGACGGCGGAACAGGTTTTTTTCCCGGAGCCGGTCCCGGCTTTCCGCCAGGGCCTGCAGCGGGGGATGGATGCGGGTGCGCTGCTGCAGTCTTTCCAGCCCTTCCAGGGAAACGTTCTCGAATTCGTAGGTGATGACGTCGCAGTCCTCGGCCATCCGTGCCAGGGCGTCACGGTCGTCGTAGGGAGCGCAGATGTGATCGGCCAGGGAAGCGGCGCAGGCGTCCCGGGCCGGATCCAGCACGGTGAAGTCGAGTCCCAGGGGATAGCCCGCCAGGATCAGCATGCGCGCCAATTGCCCCCCACCGATGATGCCAACCCTCATGGCTGCTCCCCCCGGGGATCGGGATGGGCCAGGACCGCTTCGGTCTGGCGCTGGCGAAAGGTTTCCAGGGCGGTGCCGATTTCCGGAAATTTTCCCGCCAGAATGGCCGCTGCCAGCAAGGCTGCGTTGGTGGCCCCGGCCCGGCCGATGGCGAGGGTGGCGACGGGAATGCCGGCGGGCATCTGCACGATGGACAACAGGGAGTCCAGGCCGTTGAGGGCCCTGGATGGCACCGGGACTCCCAGCACCGGCAACGTGGTCTTGGCGGCCACCATGCCGGGAAGATGGGCGGCTCCGCCGGCGCCGGCGATGATGACCTGAAGCCCACGTTGTATGGCCTTGCCGGCGTAATCGAAAAGCAGATCCGGCGTGCGGTGAGCCGAGACTACCCGAACTTCGAAGGGAATCGCCAGTTGCTCCAGCATGTCGGCGGCATGATGCATGGTTTCCCAGTCGGACTGGGATCCCATGATCACCCCCACCAGGGGTTTGCTTTGCATCATGTTTGGTTTTCGGCTGTCGTTGGCTTGTTCCAATTGTTATTATGACAAATCCCGTGTGCGAATGCGTGCTTGCACGGCTCAACACCTATCATCCCCCCGCCAATGGACGTGATGGGTGGTAAGCTTGCACGGACGGTCGCTTGATAATTTCGGCCATCGTCCTTACATAAGGGAACGTTTAAAAAACACTGCCGACAAAGGGAGATTCGACCGATGACCATCATGGGCATAAACCAGTTCGAACGTTTTTTCCGTCAAGCCGCCTCTCTGGACGTGGACAAATCGGATCTGAAGCGGGTGTCCGATTTTCTCAATCAGAAGCTGTACGATCTGCTGATCGTCGGAGTGGCCAAGGCCAAGGCCAACGGCCGGGATGTCATCCAGGTCCACGATCTGCCGATCACCAAGGGTCTGCAGGAGAGCATCCACCGGTTCCGCGGTCTGGAAATCGCCCTGGAACTGGAACCGATCCTGGCTCAGCTGGCGACCCTGCCGCCGCTGGATCTGGCCTACAGCGACGAAGTGGAGGCCAAGCTTCCCGAGATCGTCGGTGGCCTGACCTATGCGTTGGCCCAAAGTTTCAAGATCATCGATCCGAGCGTCAAAAACCCGGTCACCGAACACTGGGATCGGGCGATTGCGCTCTTCGACCTGTTACTGTAGCCGACGGCCGAACCGTATTCCGGCGAAAAGCCCGCATCCGCGGGCTTTTCGCCATATCCCGGACGATTCCTACCGCGACCGGCGTTTAAGGTATAATTCCAAAGTTATCGACTCGGGGCTTGACCGTGCTGGAGATCATCGAGGCCGGAGGCTGGCTCATGTGGCCCATTCTGGCCTGTTCCGTGTTGGCGACCGCCATCGTCTGCGAGCGTTTCTGGAGTCTGCGGACCAGTCGTATCATTCCCCCTCATTTGGTCACCCAGGCATGGCGCCTGTATCGCCAGGGAGAGCTCGACGCCGCCCGGCTGCGCCAATTGCAAAGCAGTTCGCCGCTGGGTGCCATTCTGGCGGCGGGCCTGGCCAATCATCAGTACGGGCGTGAAGTCATGAAGGAAGCCATCGAGGACGTCGGCCGTCAGGTGGCTCACGAACTGGAGCGCTTCCTGGATCTTTTGGGCACCATCGCCTCGGTCAGTCCGTTGCTGGGACTACTGGGAACCGTGATGGGAATGATCAAGGTGTTCAGCGCCATCACCGCCGCCGGTGTCGGTGATCCCCAGGTGCTGGCGGGAGGCATCTCCGAGGCGCTGATCACCACGGCGGCGGGGTTGTCGGTGGCGATTCCGGCCCTGATCTTTCACCGTCATTTCCAGGCCAAGGTGGTCGACCTGGTGCTGCGGATGGAAAACGAATCGTTGCGCTTCATCGAGATCATGCATAGTCAGTCGGAGCGGGAGAGCGAGACGTGAATTTCCGCCGTCAACGCCGTGAGCGAGTCGAGCTCAGCCTGACGCCGATGATCGACGTGGTTTTTTTGTTGTTGATCTTTTTCATGGTCACGACCACCTTCCAGCGCGAGGCGGCCCTGAAGATAGAACTGCCCGAGGCCCAGGGGAATCGGGAACCCAGAAGGCAGGTGCTCGAAGTGGTCATCGACGCCGAAGGCCACTACTACATCGACCACCGCGAACTGATCAACACCCGGATCGACACCCTCAAGAAGGCCATACGCCGGGCCTTGCGCCCGGACACCCGCCCCGTGGTGGTCGTCGCCGCCGACAAGCGTACTCCCCATCAGGCGGTGATCCGGGTGCTGGATGCCGCCCGGCAATTGGGTCTGAGCCATATCTCCTTCGCCACGGAAATGCCCGACGAATAGGTGGGTCATGGACAAGAAACTTCTGGAAATTCTGGTGTGCCCTTTGTGCAAGGGCAAGCTGATCTACGATGCCGAGGCGGAAGAATTGATCTGTAGGGCGGACCGTCTGGCGTTTCCCATCCGGGACGACATCCCGGTGATGCTCGAGGAGGAGGCCCGCAAGCTCAGCCTGGAAGAATACGACCGGCTCAAATGACGGCCTTCAAAATCGTCATTCCCGCCCGCCATGCCTCCTCCCGACTGCCGGGCAAACCCTTGCTGGAGCTGGCGGGGAAACCGATGATCGTCCACGTCTGTGAGCAGGCCTTGAAAGCCGGGGCCGACGAGGTGGTCCTGGCCACCGACGATCCCCGGATCGGGGAAGCAGCCCGGGTGACCGGGGTGAAGACGCTGTTGACGGCGGCCGCCCACCACAGCGGCACCGAACGGATCGAGGAAGTCGCCCGGCGGCTGCGGTGGGAGGAAGACGACATCGTGGTCAACTGGCAGGGGGACGAGCCCCTGCTGGAGCCAGCGCTGGTGCGCCATCTGGCCCGGTCACTGGCCGAGCATTCCGACGCTGTGGTGGCGACCCTGGCGGCCCCGGCCACGGAAGCGGAGGTTTTCAATCCCCACGCCGTGAAGGTAGTCATGGATCAGGCTGGTTACGCCCTCTACTTCAGCCGGGCCCCGATCCCCTGGCACCGGGATGGCTTCACCGACGCCGACCCGAAGCTGGCACTGGAGCAGTACTGGCGCCACATCGGCGTGTATGCCTATCGGGTCGGTCTGTTGCACCGTTATGTGGCCTGGCCGCCGGCGCCGCTGGAGCGGTTGGAATCCCTTGAACAATTGCGGATCCTGTGGCACGGTGAGCGTATCGTCGTGCTCACCGTGCCCCTCGCTCCGGAACCCGGGGTGGACACGCCGGAGGATCTCGACCGGGTCGACCGACTGCTGCGGGAGCGCGGATAAAACCGGAGGTGGAACCATGATGCGGATACTGTTTGTGTGCATGGGAAACATCTGTCGTTCGCCCATGGCCCAGGGGGTCTTCGAGAAACTGCTGAGCCAGCACGGCCTGAGCGATCGGGTGCTGGTGGAGTCGGCCGGAACCCATGCCTACCACCTGGGCAAGGCGCCGGATGAGCGTGCCGTGCGTGCCGCCCGCGAACGGGGCGTCGATATCGCCCACCTGCGTGCCCGCCAGGTGGAACCGGGCGATTTCGACGAATACGATCTGGTGTTGGTGATGGACGAGCAAAACTACGATGCCCTGCGTTTCATCAGTGCCGAACGCCATCGGCATAAACTGAAATTCCTGCTCGACTACGCCCCCCATCTGAAAACGCGCAATCTGCCCGATCCCTATTATGGGACCGACCTCGGTTTCGAGCGGGTGCTGGACATGATCGAAGACGCCTGTACCGGCCTGCTGCACCATCTGCAGGAACAGATGCGGAGGCAAATGCCGTGAAATACTGGTTGCTGGCCGTCTGGCTGGCCTTCGCCGGTTTGGCGGCGGCGGGCGAGCTGGAGAAACCGGGACGGGTGAAACACATCGTTCTGGTGCGGCTGAAAAATTCCCGGGATCTGGGGCGCTTCATGGGGTTGAGCAAGCGCCTGGTCGAGTTACCGGGGGTGTTGCGCTACAGCATCGGCCCCGTATTGCCCCGGGAAGAGAGTCGGGCGGGGGAATCCTTTGATGTGGGGGTCGTCGTCACCCTGGAAAGCCGTCAGGCGCTCCACGATTATCTGCGTCATCCCCGCCACCGGGAAATCATCGAATCCATGCGTCCGCTGGTGGCGAACGTGGTGGTTCATGATTTCGTCACCCGCTGAAGGCGGCCATGGCCGAACCCTGCTCCTTCGCCATTTTCGGCGCCACCGGTCACCTGGCCCGGACCAAGTTGCTGCCGGCTTTGTACCGGCTGGACGCGGCGGCGGCTTTGGCCGACGCCACCCGTATCGTGGGAATCGGTCGCCGCGACTGGGACGATGCCGCTTGGCGCCGGCGGGTGGCGGAGCAATTGCACGATCAGCTCCCCCTCGATGAAGCCGTTCTGGACCGCTTTCTGGCCCGGCTGCACTTCGTCCGCCTGGATCTGAGTCGTCCCGAGGATTATGCTCGTTTGGCCGCCGTGGTCGCCGATCCCGGCTTCGTTCCCAACTGGGTGTTCTATCTTTCGATCCCGCCCCAGGAGTACGCCCGGGTGGCGCGTCACCTGGCGCAGCACCGGCTCAACCGCGAGGATCAGGGCTGGCGCCGCCTCGTGGTGGAAAAACCGTTCGGCTACGATCTGGAAAGCGCGCGGGTTCTCGATCACAGCCTCCACCGGGATTTCCGGGAAGCGCAGATCTATCGCATCGACCATTATCTGGGCAAGGAGACGGTCCAGAACATTTTCGTGTTCCGCTTCGCCAATCTGATGCTGGAACCGTTGTGGAACCGCAACCACATCGATCACGTCCAGATCACCCACGCGGAAACCGCGGGGATCGGGGAGCGGGCCGGTTATTACGACGGCACCGGTGCCCTGCGGGACATGATCCAGAGCCATCTGCTGCAAATGCTCGCCATGGTGGCGATGGAGCCGCCGCCGCGGATGGACGCCGAATCCCTGCGCGACGAAAAGGTCAAGGTGCTCAAATCGGTGCGTCCCATTCGTCCCGATGCCGTGCACGCCCATGCCTTCCGAGCCCAATACGTACGGGGATGGATCCGGGGAGAGGAGGTTCCCGGCTATCGGGAGGAGGCGGGTGTCGACCCCGACAGTACCACCGAGACGTTCGCGGCCCTCAAGCTCTATCTGGACAACTGGCGCTGGCGCGGGGTGCCGTTCTATCTGCGTACCGGCAAACGCCTGGCCGAGGACCGGGCGCTGATCGCCATCCGTTTCCGGCATCCCCCCCAGCAATTGTTCCGTGACACCCGGATCGAACGCCTGGAGCCCAACTGGTTGCTGATGGGCATCCAGCCGGATCAGTGCATCCGGGCCGAGGTCTACGTCCGGGAAAGGGGCACCGCCATGCGGGTGCGCAAGATTCAGCTGGATGCCACCACCTGCGGTATCGACATCGACCGCCTCGGCGCCTACGAGACCCTGCTTCTCGACGTCATCGCCGGCGACCATTCCCTGTTTCTGCGTTCCGACGAGGTGTTGTGGGCCTGGCGGGTGGTCGATCCGGTGCTGCGGGTATGGGCGGTGGAGCGCGATTACATCCCCACCTATCCGGCGGGCAGCTGGGGGCTGGAGGAAGTGCGCGGTCTTTTCGACCGTGAGGATCATCGATGGCGTAATCAACTGGAAGCCGATTCGGAGGAACAGCCATGACGATTCAGACCCGAGAAGTGGAATACTTCGATGGCGATACCCGATTGTTGGGGTTTTTGGCCTGGGACGACGCCAGGACCATTCCCATGCCCGGAGTCCTGATCGCCCACATGTGGGGGGGCAGGGAGGACTTCGTCTGTGACAAGGCCAGGGCGCTGGCGGAACTGGGTTACGCCGGTTTCGCCCTGGATCTGTACGGTGACGCCAGGACCGGCTCGGGGCCGGAGGAAAACGCCAGGTTGATGCAGCCTTTCCTGGATGACCGCTCCCTGCTGCAGCGCCGCATGTCGCTGTCTTTGGCGGCCCTGCGCCAGCAGGCGATGGTGGATCCCGGGCAAACCGCGGCCATCGGCTATTGCTTCGGCGGCCTGTGCGTCCTCGATCTGGCCCGCACCGGTGCCGACGTCACCGGGGTGGTCAGTTTCCACGGTCTACTCAAGCCACCGGGCAACACCCAGGGCAACCAGATCCGGGCCAAGGTGCTGGTGCTCCACGGCCACGACGATCCCATGGTGCCGGTGGAGGACGTCGTCGCCCTGGAGAAGGAACTGACCGAGGCGGGGGCCGACTGGCAGATCCACGTCTATGGCCACACCATGCATGCCTTCACCAATCCGAAAGCGAGCGATCCGGATTTCGGAACCGTCTATAATCCGGTG
>Ga0256841_1000518_pt1 | contig 39690 bp, 30 predicted proteins | sample 356308metaG_FD_185971 | JGI IMG/M metagenome (GOLD analysis project Ga0256841, IMG submission 185971) | Hydrothermal vent microbial communities from Mid Atlantic Ridge, Atlantic Ocean - 356-308 | ecosystem: Environmental > Aquatic > Marine > Hydrothermal vents | place: Atlantic Ocean: Mid...
ATCAGAATATAGTTTTTTCCCTCCGACAAAAACTTCTCATTCAAATTTCCTACTAATTCTGCAATCTCAAGATTTTTTGCAGGATCGAAAGAGTCGGGTTTCACATAAACAATGTCGTAAATATTATCAATAATTCCATTTCCAAGTGCCGAATCGGAAATTACGATTGTATCTTCATTTCTTATTTGGGAAAAATCAACAGATGATGTCTCCTTATTATCAACAATGGGACGGATTTGTAACAAATTGAAAACAGCAGGTTCACCTTCCGGCCTGTTAAGATTAACGGCAAACTCTATCTCGACGGGAATATTCATCTCTTTCTGACCCGTTTTTAGTGATACGTCAAGAATCTCAGCCAACGGAAAGGTGTTATGCTGCAAGATATTGGCAAAGGTGATCAATTTTTTCCCTTCATAATGCACTCCGTCTCTCAATATGTCGTTTTGAAAATCGTAAGTAGAAGCCAGATGTGCAATTGAGCCGTCCTTTTCCGCCTCACGCACCGGAAACTTCTTCAAATTCACACCATCATCAAGTGAGGGTGTAAATGTATCGGGTTTCAGGTCTAAAGCATAAAAATATTTCTGTGTCTCCTTAAGAGTCATTTCCGCTGATGAAAGTTGCAGAATCTTTTTCGGATGTTTCGGCGAAAACCTTAAGGTTGTTCCACCTTCAACAATATACTTTCCAAGTCCGAGAGCCACATTTGCAATTCCGTCCTCCGGCATCTCATCTCCTATGGGATAAAAGTTTATGGATCGGGCTACACCGGAAAAGGTGGGATAAAACCTTTCGCCATATTTACTGCCGCAAACTTCCTGAAGTACAATAGCCATTTTTTCCTCATCAATAACATTAAGAGTAGCATTCATATACGACTTACTGTCTTTGTAAAAAGCCGAAGCATACACGCTCTTAATGGCATCTCCGAGCATTGTGATCATCTTTCTCTCGCTCTTTTCAACAAAGGGAATCATATAGGTAGAATATATTCCGGCAAACGGCTGATAATGTGAATCTTCCAACAGACTTGACGACCTCACGGCAACAGGATTGCCGATTACGGAAATAAAAGCATAAAGATCCTCGTGTATCCTGAACGGAAGTCTTGCCTTTAAAAACCTGTTTAGTATCTCCTCATCGGAAGACTCTTCGGAAAGAGCAATTTCATACAGATTATTCTCCTCCATAAACTCATCGAAAATATCGGTACAAAGAACCACTGTCCTCGGTATTGTAACCACCACATTATCAAAGTTATCAAAAATCCGGTTTCTGTGTATCAACGAATCAAGAAAGGCAAGACCCCGGGCTTTGCCACCGAGAGAACCGTCACCAATACGCGAAAAAGTGAGATATTCGTCAAAACTGTCGCGGTAAAACTCCGCAATAACCCCGCGCGCTTTGCTAAGTCTGTAACTCGCAATGGCATCAAACATAAATCTCCTGATATCCTGAAGATTATCAAAATCCTCAATCCGCAAGTCTCTTATCAGGTCTGCGAGCGGGAACAAAGCCCGTGCTCTGAACCATTTTGAAAAATGATTTCGTGTTGTATGATATTCCAGAGAATTATCGGGTACTTTATACAATATTTCCTGAAATGCTTTGAGAGTGGCAGCTCTCATAATCTCCTTACCGGTTTTGGGATCAACAAAAATAAAATCACCGAAAGCAAAATACCTGAAAATAAAATTTCGCAATTCAAACGAAAGCGACTTTGAATGTTTATTTATAAAACCGACTTTTATCTCCTTGGCCATTTTCCCTGCATCAGTCTCCGACGACTGAAGCAGCAAAGGCATATACTTGTCTTCCTTCTTGATTTTTTCACAAAGCCTTATTCCGGCCATCCTGTCCATCTTTCCGTTGTGCTTGTAAGCCATATCCGTAATAACGCCAAGCATATTTTGTTTATACTTCTCATAGAGCATAACGGCGTCTTCGTAAGAGGTGGCAAGCAATATTTTCGGTCTGCCCCTCATTCTTAACATTTTCTGATGCTCATTCAATCCCTCAGTCATAAATTTCAGCGACTGCTTAAAAATTATTTTATAAATATTCGGCAGATAACTGGAATAAAATCTTATGGAGTCTTCAACGAGCAGAATAGTCTGAACACCAACCTCTTCAACATCGTGTTCCACATTCATTCTATCTTCAATCAGCTTAATAATGGCAAGAAGAATATCGGCATTCCCAAGCCAGCTGAAGATATAATCAATTGCGCTGAGATCTTCCTGATCAACTTTTAATGTTACCTCACGCGAAAAGTGGGTAAGCACAACAATCGGGATATCGGGATATTCAAGTTTTATATGTTCGGCAAGCCCGAAGGTATCCGACTCTTCGGCGCTTAACATGGTTATAATCAAATCAATATGCTCTTCCTGCAATTTCACGAGAGCCTCCTCCTCCGAACCGGCAAGTATAAACTGCGGCGGATATCTCAGATTCAAAGAAACATACTCATTAAATATCTGCTCGTCTATTCTTCCGTCATCTTCCAAAATAAAAGCATCATAAGCACTGGATATCAACAAAACATGATAAATCCTTTTTTTCATCAGATTGTGAAAGGATGTATCCGTAAAATAATACTTTTTGGAATGCTGTAATTGAAGGTTTGCCATATCTTTAATATTCTGTTGTTTAAATATAAATAATCAAATGTAGATATATGCGTTATGTGTTTCGTTGATGGTCATTGCCGGACAGGTCTGTAACCACCGAGTCCTAAAGCATATTTTTTAACGTCTAACATATTTAATATAAAATACAAATTTAAACCAATTTTCACATATTTTGATTTTTAAAATAAATTAACTTTGAAAGTTTCAAAAAATATACTATATTTGGGAGTTCAAAAAAGGAGGGAAAAATGAACACAAAACAACACTATTCCGATTACCCCTGGAGAAATATTTTTGAGAAATACTTCAGTGATATTATTAACGACCAAAAAACAAAAATAGAAGAGCCGGGACCGTACATTTCAATATCACGTGATTTCGGATGTATGGCAAATAATATTGCAAGACAACTTTCCAAAGAACTTACAAAAAGAAATAAAACCTCGGGAATAAACAAGGAATGGAAATGGATAAACAAAACCATCCTCGAAGAATCGGCCAAAGCACTTGACCTGTCGCCTTCAAAAATAGAGTATGTTTTTCATTCGCAAAAAAAAAGTATGATGGATGAAATAATCGGGGCAATGTCGCAGAGATATTATAAAAGTGATAAAAAGATAAGAAACACAATTATAGAAGTAATAAGAAACATTGCAAAAACCGGTAATGTGATAATTGTAGGACGCGGCGGTGTCGCTTTTGCAGCCGATAATCCCAAATCACTGCACATAAAATTAACGGCACCGATTGAGTGGCGGGTCGAAAGGATAAGCAAAAGTTATAATAAATCAAAAGCAGAAGCTCTGAAGTTTATTCTGGAAGTTGACAAAGAACGTAAATTTCTGATTGACAGCTTTATGGGATTTGATACCGACTTGTCAATTTTTGATATAGTGTTTAACCGCAAGACCTTAAAAGAAAATGAAATTGTTTATTCCATTGTTAATATGCTGGAGATGAAGAAATTAATTTAAGAAGACAGAAAGTTTTTTGGCAAAGGCACTATTTCGCCACGAAGACTCTAAGACTCTAAGAAACACTAATTTCTCTTTGTGATTCTTCGTGACTTGGTGCCTTGGTGGCAAAAAAAATCAATTCGTTTTAAATTTATAATCAACTTTTGACAAATCTTCGTTTGCCTTAACAATCTTACCTTTCAGTTCTTCTTTAAAAGCAACGAACTTATTAAAAAGAGCATCATCAGCCATAGCAAGCATTTGTACGGCAAGAATAGCTGCATTTTTAGCTGCGTTCAAACCCACCGTAGCAACAGGAATTCCGGGAGGCATCTGAACAATTGATAACAGAGCATCAACACCTTCAAGGGTAGCTTTTATGGGGACACCGATTACAGGAAGAGGTGTCATGGCAGCTATAACACCCGGAAGATGAGCAGCCATTCCCGCACCTGCAATTATCACTTTTATTCCCCGGTCTTTTGCAGATTTGGCAAATCTCTCAACCTGCTCCGGAGTCCTGTGTGCCGACAAAGCGTTCATCTCAAAAGGAACTTCCATTTCATCAAAAAACCTGGCCGCAGCTTCCATAACCGGAAGATCCGACGTACTACCCATAATTATGCTTACTTTTGGAACCATTATAACCGTTTTTTACATTATTCACAGCAAAATTACATATTTTCGGCTGACGAACAATCTTTGTTGCTATTTTTGTAAAATATTGAATTAAATAAAAATATGAAAACAGTAAAAGTACTTGAGCTTGAATTTTCGGAATTCATAGGAGCCGCGGAGATAGCAAAAGCAGTTAAAAAGGTTGCCGACCGCATTAATAAAGATATGGAAGGGAAAGATCCTCTGTTTCTCGTTGTTCTTAACGGAGCATTTATGTTTGCAGCAGATCTTATGAAGGAAGTATCAATACCCTGTGAAATATCATTTGTAAAACTTTCCTCATATATCGGCACTAAAACGACATCAACGGTTCGTGAACTTATCGGTCTTGATGAGGTGTTGCACGACAGAACGGTTGTAATAGTTGAAGATATTATTGATACAGGTATAACAATGGGTGTAACCATTGAAAAACTAAAAAAGCTGGAAGCCAAAGAGGTCAAGATAGCTACTCTTTTATTTAAACCCGGTGCATTTAAAATGAACTATGAGATAGATTATATAGGACTTGAAATACCCAATGATTTCATTGTGGGCTACGGACTTGATTATAACGGGCACGGAAGGAATTTGCCCGACATCTACAAGATTATCAATTCGGATATTGAATTATAAAACCGGTTTAAAATGGCAAGTTCCAATTTTGTAGATTATGTAAAAATAAACTGTCGCAGCGGCAACGGTGGTGCCGGTTCGGCACACTTTTTCCGCTCAAGACGGCAACCGCGAGGCGGACCCGACGGTGGCGACGGCGGGAGAGGTGGACATATTATTCTCCGCGGGAATAAGCAACTCTGGACTTTGCTCCATCTTAAATACACAAAACATGTTAAAGCCGAACACGGAGGTTCAGGTGGAGGAAGTTTGAAAACAGGCGCAAACGGAAAGGATGTGATACTGGATGTCCCTCTCGGAACGGTTGCCAAAAACGCCGAAACCGGTGAGGTTTTATTTGAAATTACGGCAGACGGTGAAGAGCATATACTGCTGAAAGGTGGACGCGGAGGTTTGGGAAACGATCATTTTAAATCACCGACCAACAGAACACCAAAATTTGCACAACCCGGTGAGGAAGGTTTGGAAGAGTGGTTCATTCTTGAGTTGAAAATACTTGCCGATGTGGGACTGGTAGGCTTTCCAAATGCCGGTAAATCAACGCTTCTGTCCGTTATCTCAGCCGCAAAACCGGAAATTGCCGACTATCCTTTCACAACACTAACACCAAACCTCGGTATTGTGCGATACAGGGACGATAAATCGTTTGTTATGGCTGATATCCCCGGAATTATTGAAGGTGCTCACAAAGGTAAAGGCCTGGGACTCCGGTTTCTGAGACATATCGAAAGAAACTCGATCCTGCTTTTTATGGTGCCTGCCGACAGTGACGATATTAAAAAAGAATTTGATATCCTTTTGAAAGAACTTATGCAGTTTAACCCGGAATTACTGGATAAATCAAAAATACTGGCAATTACCAAATCGGACCTTCTCGATGAGGAGCTAATGACCGAAATTAAAAACGACCTTCCCGAAATTCCGTCCGTATTTATTTCGTCTGTTGCCAATACGGGACTAATGGAATTGAAGGATTTGATATGGAATGAATTAAATGCTTGATTTTTTACAACATCTCGACAAACAAATATTTCTGTTTCTCAACGGATTACATAACGGTTTCTGGGATTTCGTTATGTATTGGATGAGCAATAAACTGATATGGATTCCGCTCTACCTTTATCTGCTTTTTTTACTATATAAATATTTCAAAAAAAATTTCATATATATAGTGGTTACAATAGCACTTTTGATTTTTTTAAGCGATCAAACCTCCGTTCACATTTTCAAGAATATCTTTATGAGACTCAGACCGTGCCATAATCCTGAGCTTGAAGGCATGGTACACCTTGTCAAGGGACACTGCGGCGGGCAGTACGGCTTCATTTCCTCCCACGCTACGAATCATTTTGCAATTGCAACCTTCCTCTCTTTTATGCTCGGAAAAAAGATTAAATATTTCTCAGTTTTGATATTTCTGTGGGCGACGGTAATTGCATACAGCAGGATATATCTCGGAGTTCATTATCCGGGTGACGTTGTTGCCGGAACTATCGTAGGTATTTTAATAGGATTAATCGTATGGAAATTATATAAATTGATTGTCGTTTCAAAGTCCCTCTAATCTCTTTAACTCTGCCTCTGTATTAATGTTAGAAAAAAGCAATCTGCCGTCAAATCCGTTTTCCCTGTCAATGTTAATAAAACGAACATCCATATTTTCAAATACTCTCTGCAATTTATAAATACCGTTTTCAATTGATTTGTCAAACAGTGATGCCGCATCTTTCCCGTAATAAGCGCATAAAGGCTCGGGAAAACCATTATTCACCGGAACAACAGCCTGATGTTCTAGCTTATGCGAAATAATATATCGAACAAGCTTTGCGGTGATAAACGGCATATCGCAGGATAAAACAAAATTATCTTCCGTGCTTGAAAAATGAATTGCAGATGATATGCCGCCAATGGGACCAACTCCGGTAACTTCATCTTTCACAACGGGAAGCCCCAAATAATCGTAGCTGTTACCGTTGGCACTAATTATGACTTCGTCACACACCTCAAGCAAAACCTCAACGGCATATTCAATTAAGGGCTTTTTATTCATTGTACAAAGCCCTTTTTCCTTCCCCATTCTGCTGCTTTTGCCGCCGGCAAGAACTATTCCCGTTATTTCCGTTTTAGATTCAACCATTTTAACTCTCTGCAAAAGTAAAAATTGTATTGACATTTTACATAATAATACAAAATCTTGTTCCGCAACTGTCACGGTACTTTTTATTATTGGGAATAAGTTCATTGCATTAAAACCTGATGCCTTTGCGGTTCTTAGTGTCTTTGAGCCTTAGTGGCAAAACAGCAGAAAATTAGCCCCAAAGACACAAAGGCTCAAAGAAAACACAAAGAAAGACTTACAAAACATTCTCGTCATATTTCCCAAAGGGTCAGTTGTTCTGATTTTGCTAACCGGGAATTAATAATTTTTGTTATTCTTGCTAATTGTTATTTAACAATAACGGAAGAGGAGGAAGAAACTTTAAAAATTGACGAACTTACAATAAAAGTTGAACCGATCTGGAAATGGCTATTGAAAAGTAGCCAAACTTTAGAATAAAAGAAAGCCGTTATGCCAAATATTTTGCCACAATAGGCATTCTTCGCCCCATACCGAAAGCCTTGGGAGAAACACGAAGCATCGGCGGTGTTTGATATCGCTTGTACTCATTCATATTGACCAGTTTCAGGATGCGATGGACTATCTTTTCATCGAATCCCATCTCTATCAATTCATTGGGCCCTTGACGTTTTTCGATATACTGGTAAAGAATGGTATCGAGAATGTCATAATCGGGTAAGGAGTCTGAATCTTTCTGATCGGGACGAAGTTCTGCCGACGGTGGTTTCGTGATAGTGTTCAGGGGTATTATTTCTCTATCCCTGTTAATATATCTTGCAAGTTCAAAAACCTCAGTCTTGTAAACATCCCCTATAACCGACAATCCGCCGTTCATATCACCGTAAAGAGTACCGTATCCGACAGCCGCCTCACTTTTATTGGAAGTATTGAGCAGGATGTAACCGAATTTATTGGAAAGTGCCATCAGGATAACACCTCTTGCACGCGCCTGAATATTTTCTTCCGTAACATTAAAAGGCAGTCCCTGAAAAAAAGGCTCCAGAATACCGGTAAAACTTTTAAAGGCTTCTTCTATGGGAATGATATCATAAGGTGACCCGAGGTTTTCGGCAAGATCCCTGGCATCCCTAATCGAATGATCGGACGAAAATCGTGACGGAAGCAAAATTGACCTCACATTCTCCTTTCCAAGTGCCTCAACGGCAATAACAAGCGTAACCGCCGAATCAATGCCCCCCGACAATCCGAGAATGGCTTTCTTAAATCCCAACTTTTCAAAATAATTTTTTACTCCCATCACCAACCCGTCGTGGATTAAAGATATTTTTGATGGTTTCTCCTTTTTATTAACTACAAAAGTTTCCTCAACATCCTTAATATCAATAATCAGGAAATCCTCCTCAAAATATTTCATCTCCGTTGTTATCAACCCTTTGGAGTTAAAGACCATTGAGCCGCCGTCGAAAAGAAGCTCGGTCTGGGCACCGACATGGTTAACATAAATAAGCGGAAGTTTATATTTCTTTACATTCTGTAACAAAACGCTTTTTCTTTTTTCAGCCTGATCATAATCAAAAGGTGAAGCTGCAATGTTTATCATTATATCGGGATTGAGTTTGAAAAGCTCATCCATAGGATTTATCCTGTACAGCAGGTCATCGCCCACATTCCAAAGGTCTTCACAAATGGTTATTGCCAGCTTTTTACCTTTGAACTCCACAAGGTTAAACTCATTATTGGGTTCAAAATATCTGTACTCATCAAAAATATCGTAATTGGGCAGAAGTGTTTTGTAATTCTTTGATTTCACTTTTCCGTCCTCAAGGAAAAAGGCGGTATTGAAAAGGTCTTTGCCTTTAAATTCGGGATTTTTTGCGGGCGAGCCGACGATGGCAGCTATTCCGACACACTCGGCGGCTATTTTCTCTATTGTGGCATCACACCGGTCTATAAAATCCTCAAACTCTAGGAAATCACGTGGAGGATAGCCCGAAACCGCCAGCTCCGAAAAGACTATCAAATCGGCATTCCCGGCTTTAGCCTTTTTTATCGCATCCGATATCTTTTTGAAATTTTTCCCGAAATTTCCTATATGATAATTTATCTGTGCCAGTGCTATTTTCACGTTTCTCGATTTTTAAAACATTATCCCGAGATTAAGCTCAAGATAATACATAAATGCCTTTTGTTTTATGTCGGGATAGACGGTATTGTTACCTTTCAGTATATTTGTCAAACCGTTATTGAAATTGATTTCCAAAAATAATGATGTCGAATTGTCGAAAAAATATTCCAGTCCCGCCCCGACTATCATAGATGCTTTTGCAAATTTGATATCATCGCTAATATCATTCTTTTCGGACTTAAAGGACTCATTACCGTAAGCAAACGAATCCTTTGCCTTGGCCTTCAAATTGAATGAGGCACTGAAGCCGATAACGCCGTAATATGCCACATGCCCGAATTTGTTTGTTCTCATCTTTATGGTTACAGGCACCTGAAGATTCCGGATAATGAATTTTCTGGATAGTACTCCCGTTGTAGGAACCGTGTCGGGATCAATTATTGTTTGAAATGGAAATGTCAGTTTCCCGTTAAGATAATCCACATTAAAACCGGTTCGTACAAAATAATTTTCAGTCAACGTTATGTCGGAGACAAAACCCCATGAGAAGCCGAGAGAAGCCCCGTTTGACTCATAGTTCTCGGCATCGGCAGAAAACCAGGCCAGGTTAGGTGCAGCCCTGAATCCAAACCTGAAAGGCTTAACCTGTGAAATGGTAGTGCTGCTATACAGGGCAAATACAATAAGAAAAAGCAAATATTTTTTCATTGATCATCAAATAAATTCACAACAAAAATAGTTAATAAGTAACATGAATGAATCATTCTCGTTAAAAATATTATTTTTATTTCTATCTTTGTTGTTCAATTAATCTAAAGTTTGTAATAATTATGAAAAAAATTGCATTATTAATTATCGTATCATTTGTTAGCTCTGCAACCTTTGCACAACTCCATCTCGGCATTAAGGGAGCCGTATCAATGAGCAAATTTACAACAAACATCAATGATGTTGCGGAAGCAGCTAAAACCGGGTATCAGATTGGTGCTTTTGTCCGGTTGGGCAAGAAACTTCATCTTCAGCCTGAAGTCTATTTCAGCGTCAAACCCGGGAAGGTTGAGTTCACAACACCCGACATCAATGATCCCACAAAAAAGTTTAATATTTCGGAAAATATTAATTTCAGCACAGTTGACATTCCTATACTTTTGGGATACCGGTTACTTAAAATCCCATTGGGAAATATAAGGATTCAGGCGGGTCCTGTTGCATCATTTATAACAAATACCACAATGACCGTTTCAAAAGACGGTGTTGAAATGCCCGAGCAGGATTATCCTGAGTCTTTTAAGGACTTTAACTGGGCAGCGCAATTCGGTGTGGGTGTTGATGTGCTTTTCCTGACCGTTGATCTCAGATATGAACTCGGACTCTCAAACCTGTATGACAAACCCGATAATGCCCCTGAAGACCGGTCTTATAAAAACAATGTTTTCTTTTTAAGTGTCGGCTGGAAAATATTTTAAATGAAAGGAAGAATAGTTTTATTTCTTTTTTTGCTTGGCTTAATATCTTGTCAATCGGGCTCGGACAGGTTGGATGTTAATGTTGATGACATTCAAATAAAACCGGTAAAGATTAAAAGATACGGTAAAGTTCTTTTTGAAATTGATAAAAAGAACTTAAAACCCGGACTAAAGAAACTGCAAAAGGATTTCGGAGTTTTCCTGAACGGAAATCTTGACGACACGCTGAATCTCATCCGCATCGGGGATTTTATTTCCGATCCGATGCTTATTAAATCCGCCGATGATTGCAATAAAGCATATCCCGATCTCACATTTCTTGAAAATGAGCTGACAGATGCATTCAAACATTATAAGTACTATTTTCCAAAAGCGGATTTACCTGATGTTTATACATACATCTCGGGCTTTGATTATGACTATCCCGTCCAATATTTTGATAACAATCTGATAATTGCGTTGGATATGTATCTCGGAGCAAATTATAAAGAGTACTTAAAACTGGGATTGCCGGCATACAGAATCAGGAATTTCGACAAATCTCATATAGTCCGGGATTGTATGGCTGCTATGGAAAGCGAGAAGGTTGATCCGTCAAAAACAGGCTCTACACTGCTTGATAATATGATAACACAAGGGAAAACACTTTACTTTATCAAAGCTATGATACCGGAATGTAACGACTCCATAATTCTCGATTATTCGGGCAGCCAACTGGAATGGGTCAAAAAAAACGAGGCGAATATTTGGGCGTTTTTTATCGAGAATGAACTCCTTTTCTCCGTTGATCCCGAAATTATGAACAAATTCATTGTTGATGCACCTTTTACATCCTACTTCGGAAATGAGTCGGCACCGCGGAACGGTTGGTGGATAGGATACAAAATCGTAAAAAGTTTTATGGACAATAATCCCGATACAACACTTGCCGGATTAATGAAGATGTATGATTCGCAAGCAATTCTTAATAAGTCGGGTTATAAACCGGAATAGTACAAACTTCATCTCCGACAATCACTCATTCACGTATTAATCCTCTATTCCGTAAAAAAATTCACAAAAAAATTTTAATAACAAATAAAAAAGTTTATTAACTTTACATAAAATTAAATATAATGTAAAGTTTACTTATAAAAATATTTATAAAAAGGAAATCTTATCGTAAAATAAACTCTTTTATCGAATCGGTATTAAGCTATTTGAAACAAAAAGGATTTTACCCGGCCACAATCACTGATTAAATCGCTGCCTGCCCTTCCGCCTAAAAACGTCAAATGATTTTTCCACATTTTATTTCATTTTTTTATACCTTTGCCCTATGCTAGTCAAAACTTACGGCAGTACGTTAATAGGAATAGATGCTTTAACAATAACGGTTGAAGTTTATGTGGGACGCGGGTCGAAGTTCAGTCTTGTCGGCTTGCCCGATAATGCCGTTAAGGAGAGTCAGGACAGAATTTGGGCCGCCTTGCACAATACGGAATACAAGTGGCCGGGATTGAAAATCACTATCAATATGGCCCCTGCGGATATTAAAAAGGAAGGCTCGGCTTATGACCTTACAATTGCAATTGGAATACTCGCAGCTTCAGAACAGATTGACTCAAGCAGACTCGGAGATTACATAATTATGGGAGAGATGTCTCTCGACGGCAGCCTGAAACCCATCAAAGGTGCTTTGCCCATTGCAATTGAAGCCCGGAAACAAGGATTTAAAGGTTTTATCCTTCCGGAGCAAAATGCGAAAGAAGCTGCCATCGTTGACAATCTTGAGGTTTACGGAATGAAGAACATCAAGGAGGTTATTGAGTTTCTTGAAGGAACACAAACCTTTACCCCGGTTCATATTGACACACGACAGGAGTTTTACTCCAGTCTAAGCCGCTACGAGTTTGACTTTTCGGATGTAAAAGGACAGGAGAATATCAAAAGGGCTTTGGAAATAGCAGCCGCCGGAGGTCATAATGTGATAATGATAGGACCTCCCGGGTCGGGAAAAACAATGCTGGCAAAACGGCTACCTTCCATTTTACCTCCTTTAAACCTTCACGAAGCTTTGGAAACCACAAAGATACATTCCGTAGCCGGGAAACTGGGAAAAAGCGATTCACTTGTCTCGGTCAGACCTTTCAGGTCGCCGCACCATACAATTTCGGATGCCGGACTTGTGGGTGGCGGAACATATCCCGGTCCCGGAGAAATATCGCTTGCACATAACGGGGTTCTCTTTCTCGACGAGTTGCCTGAGTTCAAGCGTTCAGTGCTTGAAGTTATGCGACAACCTATGGAGGACAGAATCGTCACCATATCACGCGCAAGGCAAACGGTGGAGTTCCCGGCGGGTTTTATGCTCGTTGCAGCTATGAACCCCTGCCCCTGCGGTTATTACAATCATCCGACAATTGAGTGTACCTGCGCTCCCGGAATGGTACAGCGCTATCTGAATAAAATATCAGGACCACTGCTTGACAGAATTGATATTCATATTGAAGTTATCCCAGTCCCGTTCGGTGAGTTGTCAAATATGAAAGAGGGAGAAAAAAGCGAAAAAATTAGAGAAAGGGTTGTTGCCGCCCGAAAGATACAGACCGAAAGATATAAAAACTCGCCGGGTATCCACGCAAATGCACAGATGAGCAGCAAACAGATCAGAAAAATTTGCAGGATAGATGAAGCGGGACAGACACTGCTGAAAAATGCAATGGAAAAACTTAGCCTCTCGGCAAGGGCTTACGACAGGATTTTACGTGTGGCACGGACAATTGCCGACCTTGACAATAGTGAAAATATTTTGACGGAACACCTCGCCGAAGCTATCAACTATCGAAGTTTGGACAGGGATAGCTGGGGGAGATAAAAAAAGTTATTATGAGTACAATTAATAAAAATCTCTTTATCTTAGTCTTTTATCTGTTTACTATAAATAGCAATACAGCTCAGATTGACTTCGATTCCATCCACTATATTGATGAAAGCTACACTATACCAACCAGCATTTTTTCTATTGATTTTGATTATGACGGAGATATTGATATTTTGGCGAGTAGCTGGTCGGATACTCTAGCATTATTCCTAAATAAGGGAAGTGGAAAATTTGATTCTCCCATAATCATTGAAAATACTTTGGATAACATTAAGCCCCTTGTTGTTTGCGATCTTGATCTGGATGGTGATTACGACATCCTATCTGCATCATATAATGATGAAATTATAGTATGGATTGAAAATCTTGGTAATTATGTTTTCTCAACTCCAAACATTATTGCCTCATCATTAGAAAATATTACTTTTGTTGCAGGTTATGATATGGATAATGATGGAGATGTTGATGTTATTGGTAGTTTTTACGATAGAATTTCTTGGTTTGAAAATGATGGAAACTGTAATTTTGATAATGAAATAGTTATTCACAATATTAATCCACAGCGATCATTATGTTTCAGTGATGTTGATGATGATGGAGACATAGATATCTTAACAAAAATTAAATTTTCCACAAACGCAGTTTTATGGTTTCAAAACAATGGTGATAAAACATTTACAAAGGATAGTATAGAAGTACCCTTTGACTTTCAGTTTACTCTACTTGCCAATACTTTTGATTTGAACAATGACAACAAAGATGACTTTATTTTATCAGTAACCACCGATTATTATGATAAAGAGGCAATATTTATAAACACAGGTAACGGCAATTTTGATTTTTCAGGGGCATTAGGAATAGAAAACCCACAATTTATTTCATCTTATGATTTCGACTCTGACGGAGATGGTGATATGATTATTTATTCGAGCTGGGATAATAGATTGATTTTTGTAGAAAATAATGATATGTTATTCCAAGAAAAATATATTAAACAAAGAGTCTCCTTTGGCAGAGCATTGTCAAATGGTGATTTTGATAATGACGGAGACAGGGATATTTTAGTCAGTTCAAGCACCGGATTTTTCTGGATGGAGAATTTATTGTTGGAAATCTTAAACCAGCCGAAAAACAGTACTGTATGTGCCTACAAAAATGCGATCTTTTCTGTTTCGGCTAAAGATGCCAATTGTTATAAATGGCAAGTATCAGGCTATGATGGACATAATTATTTCATAACTCCTTATGATTATGAAGATATTTTCCTTAACCTTACTTCTCCGGTGTTAACGGTAACTAATCCCGGTCCCGATATGGATGGATTACAATTTAGGTGCAAAGTGCAAAATAATGGCGGATTCATTTATACTGATACGGTAACTCTTTCCATTTTTGAAGATAATGAGCCCCCTTCTTTAGTAACCAAAGATGTTGTTTTTTATCTGGGGAATAGTGTTCAAACCAAACTCTCCGCAGCTTATTTGATTAAAGAATTATCAGATAATTGTGAATATATTGATACAACACTTTCTATGTCAAATTTCGATTGCAATAATATTGGAGATAATATCATACAGGTTACTGCTGTAGACGGTTCGGGTAATTCCGTAACAAATGATGTAAAGATAACCGTTGTTGATACTATTGCCCCCAAAATAATTATTAATAAAACTATAGAATTTTTTACTACCGGAAACGAATACAAAATTGCAAGCTCTTTAGCCGACCCTGATTTGGTTTACGATAATTGCGGTGTAAAGTCTTATTATAATAACATAAATGGACTGGAAACTCTTAAAGGAGCAGTATTTTCATCAGGAAACAATAAAGTTGAATGGTATGCAGAAGATATTTACGATAATATGTCGAAAGTTTTAATAAATGTTTTAATAACCAATGAAAACTCCTATTCCGTTTTTCCGAATCCTTTCAGAGATTATATAATAATTACCCAAGAATATGAAGGGAATTACTCATTAAATGTTATAAATGGAAGGGGCAAAACAGTATATAGTGTGGAAAATGTGACTGACATATGGTTTCCCATTAATCTAAACTTTTTAAAAGAAGGTCTTTATATTTTAAAAATAGTTTCCGGAGATAAAGTAACAATATTTAAAATTATTAAAGTTAATCCCTAATATTATTTTCCACCTCCAAGAACATCACCATCAAGATTATCAAAATAAATATTGTTCTCTAAGACAGGGGTGTTTGGATTAGGAGCATAAATACCCCAATGCTTGGAATGAGCAATTGTGCAATTCTTAATAGTGATATTAGCTGATATCTCTATACTGGATTTAAAATTATAACTACTAATATTTCCTGCATATAATATTTTACAGTACTCTAGAATTGACTCCGTAGAGGAATATTTTTTAAATGTAATGCCTTCCCAATCTCCACGGCTGGGATTTTCTTTGTACGATGTAAATACTATCGGGTTTTCAGCAGTACCTTTACAAATAAAACTTGTAATGTTCGCTGAACCTCCTATAAGAAGTCCACCTCCGTTAAAACAAATAACAACTCCTGGCTCAATAACTAACTTCGAATTAGGCCACGCAGTAGTACTAATAAAATTGTCTAAATAAAACTCAGCACCTACATTTTTCCATAATATATATTTATTTGTTATAGTACCTTGCCTTACATATATTCTATAATTGTTAAATTTGTTGTTCTCTCCAATTGATTTAATTGAGCCAACAGATAAAGTAATAGCAAAAGTTTCGAGATCGGAAAATGTATTATTGGAAAAATGATTGAAATATGTATAATCATTATTAGTGTTACCAACAATTATAGCACTTCTCTGGGAGTATCTGAAAGTACAACTGTCAAAAGAAGCATTAGATGAAGAGTTAAGGCGAATAAAACCTATGTTAATGGTACTAGGAATGTTATGACCACCATATTCAAAAATACAGTTTTTGAAATTTGCATTACTCGAAATTACTATAGATTCCCAGTCACCCGATTTTTTAACCTTTTTGTTTGATGTAAAAATAATAGGTTTTTCAACTGTACCGATAGCTTCAAAATAATTATTGTCAATAAAAATATTACCGTAACTATAATCCATTGCTATAATAGTTCCTGCACAAATCCTAACCTTCCCTTTTTTAAATTGCAAGTCTTTACTTACAATATATGGGACTGTTTGAGCTTTCCACACAATAGTATCATCATCTGAAGAACTATTATCTATATATCCATCTTTATAACTTTCCGAATTTAGATAAATACCTTTATTATCTATATCTGTTAAAAAAACATTATCCTTCCCTATTTTATGAACAAGAGAGGGAGAAATAACCAAAGGATGGTCATTTGTATGCTTAATAATATTACCCGTAAAACTTTCCAGGTAACAACTCCCGCCAAAATAAACACCATATTTTTTTGAATAATCAAACAAACAATAATTTACAGATATATGGCCATATTCTACTTCGAGAATCATTTCACTTTCATCTCCGCACCCTTTTATGAAATTACAATGTTCAAATGTTGAAATAATTTCGGGATGGTTGTTTTTAATGTAAATTCCGTTCCAATACTCTTCAGGTTGCGTACTATCTGACATAGGAATAAAGTTAACAGGCTCATCTTCGGTACCTAATGCTATTATGGCTCCGTATGTGTTCTTACCCACTATAATCTTCGCCCCGTTCATAAACCTGACATTAACCCCTCTATCAATATATAATATAAAATCGTCAACAATTATATCTTTGTCAACAATTATGTCTTTGCCATTTTCCCAATAAACTATAGGTAATGGAATGTCGGTGTTATTACCGGGTTTTATCTGTTCCTCTTTTTTACAAGAAGAAGAAAAAATCACAACAAATGCAAGAAGGAGATAAAAGAAACTGTCTATTCTTATTTTCATCGGATTGATTTTTAGGACAAAATTATAAAAATTCAAATAAAAGAAAAAATAATTCTTGAAAAATATCACCTTTTCGGAAAAGGTTTATATTTTTGAGCTATAATTTTCTATTATTATGAAACATCTATTTACCTTAATGATTATATTTTGTTTTGTGGTCATAAATACTTTACCGGCAAAACAAGTTACAAAACCGCAAGCAAAAATTGTTGCAAAAAATTTTTTCATTGAAAAAACCGGCCTGACGGAAAAAGATTTATTGTTCGGGTTGGACTTCACAATTGCAAATAATGATGAGACCGTTTATTATGTATTTAACATAAACAACGGTTTTGTAATAGTAACAGCTAATGATGCACTATTCCCGATTATTGCCTATTCTTTTGAAAGTAATTATTCCGGAGACGGTTTTCCTTCAGGATTTGAATTTTGGATGGAAAACTATTCAAAACAGATACTATATGCAAAAATAAATAATAACAAGGCAAGCAGTGCGGTTTCCGCAGTTTGGAAAAAGTATTTCACAGGCAACATTGATCCGGGGAAAACCGGTTTCTCAATTGAACCTCTTCTTTCCACAACCTGGGGGCAAGGGTGTTATTACAACACGGCTCTCCCTGATGAAGAACAAGGGCCTTGCGGCCATCTTTATACCGGTTGTGTTGCAACTGCAATGGCTCAGATTATGAAATACTATAACTATCCCGAAAGCGGCACCGGCTCGTACGGCTACAACACAAGCTACGGCTATGTTGAAGCCGATTTTGAAAATACCGTTTTTGATTGGGAAGCAATGGAAAACCATTTGACGGATGAAAATGAGGCTGTAGCCCTTTTGATGTATAACGTTACTATAAGTTTAAACTCACAGTTTTTCCCGGAGGGTACCGGTGCATACGACACTACCGTACCGGGTGCTTTATTCAAATATTTCAAATACAAACCCGATGCACATTTCTATTTTCGTGATGAATATCCTGACGACTGGAAGGCATTACTCCGCTCCGAGCTTGATGAACACCGGCCTGTGCTGTATGGCGGCGTTACGGATGAAAACTATGGCCATACACTGGTATGCGACGGCTATCAGGATACGGCATTCTTCCATTTCAACTGGGGTTCGGGCGGAAACTACAACGGCTATTTTTATCTCGATACACTTATTGCAGCCGGATACAACTTCTACAAATGGCAGGATGCGGTGGTAGGAATTGAACCTGCAACGATAGGTATTAACAATCATAATACACCGAAAAGTGTGTCGGTTTATCCCAATCCTTCAAAAGGAGAGATATTCATTGATTTCAAAGATTATGAACCTGACAATGTTGAAGTTTCTCTTTTCGATTTGGCCGGTAAAAAAGTATTTAATAGGGAGTTTGAAGATAAAATTAATAACTATAAAATTAATGTTCAAGGTTTGAAAGGTATGTATTTAATGCACATAAATTCCAAAGATAAAATGTTTTTTTCAAAAATTTCAATTACAGATTAAGTTGGTTGCACTACGAAATTTGTCTAACAATCAACTCAGCAGTTTTTCTTGAAGCTCCCGGTCCGCCGAGTTTTTTCTTCAAGCGGGAATAATCTTCCTCTATTCGCTTCCGGCCATTTTTATCTTTTGTTATTTTTTTTAGCTCATTTACCAGATTCTCTGTTGTCAGTTCATTCTGTATTAACTCTTTTACAACTTCCCTGCCCATTATTAAATTGACAAGCGAAATATATTTTATGATATCTTTATCTATCACCATTTTTGCTATTAAGTAGGAGACGGGGTTGCCTTTGTAGCAAACGACTTCGGGAACACCGAAAAGGGCGGTTTCAAGAGTTGCCGTTCCTGAAGTCACAAGAGCGGCAATGGCATTCTGCAACAGCTTGTGTGTTTGGTCATAAACAATTCCAATGCTGTAATTCCCTGTTATTTCATCGTAAAAATCCTTTTCCACAGAAGGTGCCCCGGCAATTACAAATTGGTATCCCGGAAAGTTGTCCTGCACAGAGAGCATAATCGGTAGCATTTTTTTTATCTCCTGCCTGCGGCTTCCCGGCAGCAGAGCTATAACCGGCTTATCGGGCAAGTCATTATTTTTGAAAAAGAGACCGGTATCTCCTTCCGGCAGTTGTTCGATCATATCCAACAAAGGATGTCCTACAAAATCAACTTCATAATCGTATTTTGCATAAAAATCCTTTTCAAAGGGAAGAATCACGAACATTCGATCAACAAATTTTTTGATTTTGTGAACCCTCGACTTTTTCCATGCCCAAACCTGCGGAGAGATATAATAAAAGACTTTAAATCCTTCATTGTGTGCAAACTCCGCAATTCGAAGGTTAAATCCTGGATAATCAACAAGTATTACTGCATCGGGTTTATGGGAGAGAATATCTTTTTTACAAAACTTAATATTTCCAAGTATTGTTTTCAGGTTTGCAATTACCTCAATAAAGCCCATAAAAGCAAGATTGCGGTAATGCTTCACGAGTTCACCGCCTTGTTGCTTCATCAAATCTCCACCCCAAAAACGGAATTGTGCGGAACTATCAACATTTTTAAGCTCCTTCATCAGATTTGAAGCATGCAAATCGCCTGAGGCTTCACCGGCTATGATGTAATATTTCATTAAAAAATATAGCTTTTAAACAAGAAAAACAACATCACCGAAACAAAAGTAATTACAAGAACTCCGTTTCCGCTTTTTTCATATTTCAGGGTAACAAAATAATATCGAAAGTAAACCAGGTTAACAAATATACTGACAAGAACCTGCGTTTCGGGGTCGAACCAAAGTTTTGCCACATCAATTAACAAAAGAAACCAATTCATAAGCCATATAACTCCGAACATCAATACGGGAGATATAAAGCCTATAAACAGTCCGAAGACGAAATTATCTTTTTTCAGTACATTCATTATTCCTTAAAGCTAAATTTCAAATTTCCACTTCTCAATCTCCCTAATAGCTTTATGAGCAGTTAAATCATAATGCACCGGAACTACCGCTACATAGTTATTTGCCAAAGCCATGGAATCGGTATCGGGAGAAGTATCGCCGTCTTCAAAGACGCCGGTAAGCCAGAAATATCTTCTTTTATGAGGGTCCAGCCTTTCGTCGAACTCTTCGGCCCATCTACCCTTTGCCTGCCGGCACACTTTTATTCCTTTAATATCTTTTTTCGGGACAGCCGGAAAGTTCACATTCAGGCAAGTGCCTTCGGGTAAACCGTTTTTCAGTACATTGGTAATTATTGTTTTTATATAATCGTCAACGGCACTGAAATCGGCATTTCGTGAGTAGTCGTTAAGTGAAAACCCGATTGCCGGTATTCCGTCAATAGTAGCTTCAATTACGGCTGCCATAGTTCCAGAATAGACAACATTGACAGAAGCATTTGAGCCGTGATTGATACCTGAGAGTACAAGTGTGGGTTTCTCGCCGAGTACTATCTGCTCGCCAAGCTTAACGGCATCAACGGGAGTACCGTTACAGCTATATTCCACATATCCGTCACCCTCATCCTGTTTAAACAGTCTTAAAGGAGAAGAAACCGTTATGGCATGCGACATTCCGGACTGTGGTTTGTCGGGAGCTACAACGGCAACATCCCCGAATTGACGGGCAATTTCAATTAGTTTCCGCAGTCCGGGAGCGTGTATTCCGTCATCGTTTGTAATCAGTATCAAAGGTATATCCATTCACGTAGTTTATTATACAGTTCAAAGTGCAAAATTACGTGAAATTATGATACGAATTTATGTCGCTATTATTTTAAATATTCCACAAACAGCTCAACAGCTTCATACTCGGCCATTCCCAGCTTATCATATTTACGTGCTGTGTCGCGGTTGCGCTCAATGGCAAAACGCCAGATTTCAATTTCGTCGAATCCCGGGAACATTATCTCTTTCTGACTTGCATGACGAAATATTGCGGCACGTTTTTTCTTCAGTTCATCAGGACTTACGGGAACCGCCATATCCACATCCGCAATGTTCCACTCTTTCCAGGTTCCGTGATAGAGCCACACTCTGCAATCGGACAACCAGCTTTCCTCTTTCACTTCATCCAAAGCCTTTGTTATCCCGTCGAAACATTTACGGTGTGTTCCATGCGGATCGGTCAAATCACCGGCTGCATAAATCTGGTGAGGCCGAATTTTTCGCATCACCTCCGTTATCAGATTTACATCTTCTTGTGTGAGAGAGTATTTTTTAATTGTTCCCGTTTCATAAAAAGGCATTCTCAGGAAGATAATATGATCGTCGGGAATACCGAGAAAACGGCAGGCCAGACGGGCTTCGGCTTCTCTTATGAATGTTTTGAGCCGCCTCATCTCACTTGTGTCAATGTCACCCGGTTTCTTTTCCGCAATCTCTTTTCTTATTGCTTCGATATCAACCGAAAGAGTATGGGAAACATTTTCGGAAAAATATAGAAATCTAAGTACGATATCATCGGTTACGGCAATATTGCCTGATGTTTGATAACCGACAAATACTTCGTGTCCCTGTTGCACCAATCGGTTTATTGTGCCTCCCATTGCAAGCATATCGTCGGCCGGATGCGGACTGAACACCAACACCCTTTTCGGATACGGTTTGGCACGTTCGGGACGCTGCGAATCGTCGGCATTGGGTTTGCCGCCGGGCCATCCCGTGATACTTTTCTGAAGCATATTGAAAACTCTCAGATTTATATCGTATGCCGGTCCGTGGCTGACAACCATATCTCCGAGACTGTTATCGTTATAATCGCGGTTTGTCAGCTTTAGGATGGGTTTATCGAGTTTTTCACAAAGCCAGATGGTAGCTTTTCGGATAAGTCTGTCGTTCCACTGTATATCCCGAACCAACCAGGGAGTTCGGAAACGTGTAAGTTCCGCACCTGCCTCTTTATCAAGAATAATGGTTGTGTCGGGATGATTTTGAAGATATGTAGCAGGGACAGAATCCACAACGGGGCCTTCAATGGCCTTTTTTATAATTGAAGCCTTTTTTTCACCCCAGGCCATAAGAATAATTTTCCTTGCCTGCATAATTGTACCCACACCCATTGTTATTGCTTTGCGCGGCACGTTATCCTGCGAATGAAAATCTCCGGCAGCATCTGCAATAGTCAGTGAGTCAAGCGTAACCATACGCGTTGGGGAATTAATTCCCGAGCCGGGTTCGTTAAAACCTATGTGTCCGGTTCGTCCAATTCCAAGTATTTGTAAATCAATTCCTCCGGCCTCACGAATAGCAGTTTCGTAATTTTGACAAAAGTCATAAACTTCATCTTCCGGTATTGTACCGTCAGGTATATGAATGTTCGACCGGGGAATATCAACATGATTAAAAAGGTGCTCGTGCATAAAATACCAGTAGCTCTGAACATGCTCCTTGGGAATGGGAAAATATTCATCAAGATTAAAGGTAATTACATTTTTAAAACTCAAGCCTTCTTCCTTATGCATCCTGACCAGTTCACGGTAAACACCCACCGGACTTGAGCCTGTGGCAAGCCCCAGCACACACTTCTCACCAGCATCATTCTTTTTGCGGATAAGTGAGGCTATTGTACCCGCCACCTTTTTTGATGCTATATCCGCATCATCATATATTTCCGCAAACATCTTCTCGAATTTCCGTTCGAGACGTTCCTTAACTTCAAGGTTTTTCAAATTATTTTTCATTTTTTCATACTTTGATTATGAGCATCAAAATATAGTGCGGCAGCCCCCAGTACTGCAATATCCTCCTGTTCCGATGCTACTATTTTCAACTTACTCACTGCATGTTTATATGGAAATGTTTTGACAACATCCCACATACTTTTTTCAAAATAGGGGAAAGCTCCGGAGAGTGGGCCTCCTATAACAATGATTTCGGGGTCAATTGTAAAAAGAATTGTTTTAATCAAATATCCGAGGTCGGTTCCGTAATGCTCAAAGATAGCAAGCGCAATTTTATCTTTCTTTTTAGCCCTGTTAAGAAAAGTGTTTGCCGAAACGCCGTATTTATACTCAAAATAAGCATCATTAAGATAATATTCATAATTAAAATGACGAAACGGTATTTCGCCGAATTCTCCCGCACCGCAATTAGTTCCGGAGTATAGATGTCCCTGGAAAATTATTCCCGCACCAACTCCGGCACCAAGTATCAAACCTGCACTGTTGTTATACCCGGCTGCTTTTCCGAAATACATTTCACCTATGGCGAAGCAGTTGGCGTCATTATTAACATAAACCTTCATATTAAAATGACTTTCAAGTATTTCCTTAATATGAACTTCGCGCCAGGAGGGAATGTTCTGCACTTTGTAAACAATACCCTTTTCTACATCAACGAGACTGGGAACGCCAATTCCTATTCCCGCTACTTCAGTATCCTTAACTTCATTAATAATTCCGAATACTTCAGCAAGCACCTCATCCTCAGGCGCCCTGTTGTTAATTTTTCTGGTAATACTCTTTTCGATTTTGCCGTTTTTTACTTTTCCGGCTACAAGTGTTTTTCCTCCGAAAGATATTCCAATTACCGAATTGTTCAACATAGTTACATCGTTTAGTTAATATTTGCTATCTTGATTTTTTCAATTTTCACTTAGTGCGCTTTCAACGGCACGCTGTTTCTTTCTGTCAAGATAGAGTGATGCCGCACCGAGCACGGCGATATTTTTCACATCCGAAAAGATAACCTCAAAGTCGCGCATAGCTCGCGGAAAAGGAAAATCGGATATGGATTTCCACATACTGTCAACAAAAAATTTACTTGCCTGCGCCACCGATCCTCCGACAATCACTTTTCGGGGATCAACGGCAAGCTTAATGGTCTTTATTGCATTCCCGAGGTGCATGCCGAATTCTTCAAAGGCTTTTAATGCAAGTTTATCCCCCCGGAATGCAGCCTCTGTCAACTCTTCGCCCTTGAAACCGTATTTTGCGATAAAAAATTTGCCGCTACAGTAATCTTCATAAATAGAATCGAGATACGGAATATTTCCAAATTCACCCGAACCGCAATGCGCATCCGAAATCAGAAACCCGGACTTGATTATTCCACCTCCCATACCTGTTCCGAGAGTCAAGCCGACAAAATCATCTTCATTTTTCCCTTTCCCGAACCTTGATTCGCCGAGTGCAAAACAGTTTGCATCGTTGTCAAGATAAACGGGGACTTTAAAATGGGTTTCCAGAATATTTCCAAGATGAACCTCTTTCCAGGATGGTATATTCTGAACATCGTTTACAACACCCTCATCCCTGTCAACTAAGCCCGGAATACCGATTCCTATACCGAGAACCTGTTCGTCAAAAAGTTTGTCAATCACCTCAATGATGACATTTATTATATCTCGCGGGTCGTTACTGTTAGCAGGAATCAGCTTATAAACAACTTCTCCCAGCTCAGCGCCGTCAATCCTGCCTGCAGCAACCTTTGTGCCGCCGAGATCAACTCCTATCAATGCTCCGTTATTTGATAATACCATTATGATTTGAATATTTCTTTAATACTAATTGTTTTATTACTGATTATGGGTTTTGCCCAAAAACTAATGCTCAGGATATAACCGAGCGTTACAAAAAGGAATATCATACCCGTTTTCAATGAAGTCAGGTCGCTGATACCTCCAATAAGAATCTGAACTATTGCCCCTCCTGCGATACCTGTCATCAGAATGCCGGCAAATGAACCGTGATGTTTTGAAACCGAGTTAAGACCAAGCGAAACAATAACGGGATACATCACCGAAAGGAAAAATCCCGATACCGGAAAAGCCCACAATGCTATCTTAGCACCTCCAAACAAACCCGCTATCAAACTGAAAATTGCAAGCACCGTAAACCACCTCAGAACCTGTTTGCTGTCAACAAGTTTCAGGAGTATCAACCCGAGAACGCCACCGATTGTCATCAAACCCCAGAAATAGGATACGGCATCGGCACCCACGGTATCCGGATCGAAACCGTGATAGACATTCAGAAATTTGGACATCCAATAGGAGATACCCTGCTCCGTCCCCACATAGGTAAATATTCCGAGAAAATAGAGAATAACATATTTGTTTTTAAATAATTCAACATAGCTTTCCTTTGACCCGACCTTTTCATCTTCCTGAAGTTCCACTTTCGGGAACCTGACAAAAAAGATAACGGCTATCATCAAAATACTTAATAGCGCAAAAACCCAATAAACCGACACCCAAGACATTTCTTGCGGTACAAGTCCGGTCATCATTCCGATAAACGGTTTCCCGACATTTCCTTTATCAATATTTGTAACAAGATACGAATACATTTGCGGACTGATGAACGAAGCAAGCCCAAAGATAAGTTGTGCCAAAACGGAATTAAAAGCATAATGTTCTTCTCCGCCTGCAACCCGCAACAGCGGATTGATAACAACCTGAAGCACCGCCATTCCTGTTCCAATGGTAAAAAGTGAGACAACAAAAACATTGAATCCGGGATAAAGTGCAAATATAAGTGCTCCGAGAAAAGCAAGCATAAAAGCAAGTATCATCATTCTTTTTTCACCCCATTTTTCAAGTAAAAATCCCGAAGGAATTGACATCACTCCATAGGCAATGAAAAATGCAAAGGGCAGAAAACCGGCCATTGTCTCCGTAAGACTGTAACTTGCCGACACATTCGGATTTAATGCTCCCAAAATATTTGTCAAAAAGGAAATGACAAAAAAGGTAACAAGAATCAGAGCTACTATTATATAATTTCGTTTCATCCGTTTATAATTATTTATTAAAACTTTACTACACTTGTCCAATCATTATACTTGAAAATTTACTCCGTTTCACCCGGGGCAAATCCTATTCCGTCTCTACAATATTATATCCGTCAACACTTAAACGCACCTTTTTATTTTTTAAATACTTATTTCTAATTCTTGCATTAAGCACCCTAACTTCACCCGGCAACAATGAAACATAATTATCCGACCACAAAACCGGAAGAATTGCATTTCCCGTTTTACCGTCAATAATTTCAGTATGAATAAAAAAGGCTATGTGCCGGCTTTTATTTTTCAGAGTTACGGCAAACTCCGTAAATTCTTTTTCTTTTGATTGAGAAAAAGAGTTTACAACTTCTGCAAGAGGCATACTACTAAGTTGTTCATAATCAGCATATTGTTTTGATGGAGTGTGATAATACCAGCCTTCAACATCAGCCTCATAATCCAAAATATCAGGTTTGGCCGATATCCAGTAAAAGTTGTTGTCAATCTCGTTTCCACTCTCATCAAGCAGCCTTGTATCAATGAAATAAACCGGCGAGTTCCATTTCATACCGGGCATTTTCAATACTTTTATACTTGAATTTGCCTTTAAATCGGCTTTCAAATCCTTATCAAATTTCAATACCGAATTTATATCATAAACTTTCACCTTAAGAGTACACCCGTTTTTATCGTTAAGCCTGTCGTTTACAAGAAAAATAGAATTTTCCGAATAGTCATAAACGGCGTGATAGGGCTGCGATGCTTTTTTGGTTCCGTAATAAGCGCCGTTAGGCATAAGATAATAATCGTATAGTTGCCAATACATTTCGGGCCAAGCCGAATTAAGCATCCACTGTATCACGCCGGTTGCTTTATACCTGTAAGCTGAAAAAGCTTCAAACATAGGCCGCATCAATTCATAGTTCATGACCTGCGCCTTTTTTGCGAAGTCTTCAATGCCTGTTATCTTTCCGTATCTGGCTTCCAAAGCAGTTGTATATCTATCAAGATTATCGAACTCATAGCGGCCGCAATGAAAATTCCAAATAGTGTCAATGGGCCAAAGATGACCGCTGGAAATCATTTTTTTAATACTTTCCAAAGGCGGAACCTGAGCTCCGGGACCCGTTTCCGTATTAAATCCGAAAGCTCCGCCGTACAATGTATCGGCAAACCAATAAACCGGAGGCTCGTAAGCATAAGGACCACGCATTTTCACGCCTGTATGCCCGGTGGGAGTTTGCCATTCTTTGGCGGAAGGAAGATAGACCCGTGTGGAGTCATATTCCGTAAAGGTTTTCATATATCTTTTTTCCAGCTCAGGTTTCGGTTTGCAGTCGCTACCGCCAAGCCAGGAGAAAATTGACGGATGATTGCGAAGCCATATTATCTGATCCTGCCAGGCTTTGCTCATCATATCAACATCATTGTCCGATAAAATTCCTCCGAACTCTTCATCACAATACTTTCCGAGATAGTCTTCCCATTCCCAATGGCAGCTCCAACCTACCATAACGAGAATCCCCATTTTATCGCAAAGGTTGTAAAGAGTTTGATCTTTACCCCAAAAGCCTTCTAACCTGATGGTATTCAGATTCATATCCTTGACATATTCCAATTGATGTCGAATGGATTCTTTTGTGTCGTCAAGCAGCAGACGGTCAACCCAGCCGCCGCCCCGGATCAATATCTTTTTCCCGTTAATTTTAAACCCCCGGTGACCATCTTTGGTAAAGAAATCGGAAACGGTTCTTATGCCGAAATCAATACTTTTTCTGTCAGAGATAACTCCATTGTAATGAAATTCGAATCCGGCTGAGTACAGGTGTGGAATTCCTAAAGTGTGAGGCCACCATAATTGCGGATTCTTAATATTTAGTTCACTAAACTCCTTTGTTGTAAACAATATCTTTTTCGATTCATTTGCTTTAATCTCCACCGGTTTCGACAACCTATTTCCATTGACTATCATTACAATTTCCCCTTTATGATTCTCATCCGAGTAGTTTGTTACTTCCACCGATGCAGTAAGTACCGCTTCCGACAAATCCTCACTTAGTTTACTGGCAACAAAAGGTTTGGATATCCCGATACCACCGTTCACTTCAATATAAACCGGTCTGAAGATACCCATATTGTTGTCGGGAGGAGCCGGATTCCAATCAACAAAACCGATTGAAAAATCACCCTTAACAGGAGGAAAAACTTCTACAGCCAAAAAATTCCTTCCCTTTCTTATTTTATCCAAAATGTTAAAAGAAAATTGCCGGAAAGCATTTTTCACCTGTGATGTGTCGGCAATTTGCACACCGTTCAACCAAATGTTTGCTTTATAGTTTATTCCGTCAAAATGAAGCAACACCGTTTCCGGCTGCCCGTCAATATCAAATCCGGTACGATACCACCAAGGAGAGTTAAAAATACTTGAATTGATACGGTTTAGATTATCATCTTTAAAAATATCTTTATAAACATTATTTTGTACAAGAGCGTGCAAAACGGTTGAGGGTACATTTGCGGGATACAGCCCTCTATTGTCAAATCCGGCGGAACTGATTTCCTTAGCGCCAACCCGAATTGAATCGGAACTTTGGATTTCCCAGTTGTCAAGACTTTTTACGAAAAAGCCTTTCGATCCCTGATCAGAACAGGACGAAAAAAGGAAAACAACGAGTGCTACCGGAATTACGCGAAAAATTGTTTTTAAACAACTCATAATAATATAATGTATAAAAGTAGAAAATCTTAAAACGACGGTGTAAAAGTATAAAAAGTAAAAATACTATGCAATTATTTGCGCAATTATTTGCACTATTTATAAAGATTTTAAATTGTTTGGAATGCACTTATTTGGAATCAAAATAAATTACATCGAACAAGGCAAATTAGTCATACCGGAGCCCCTGAAGACAAAACAACTTTATAGCACTTATTTTCAGCTTATTATAGCCTCCTAACTCTCATCACTGTGATATATCATTACGAAAAACATGAAATTTCTTTATAAAAATATTTGCTCAATTAAAATATTGTAATTAATTTTGTGTGCAAATTATTGCGCATAAATAGTTGATTTGAATTTAAAAAACAGATAAATGAAAAAGTTTTACTCGCTATTGATTTTGATTCTAAGCGCTACTTCGTTAATGGCTCAGATTTCCGTTGAAGGAACTGTTTACGATAAAGATTCGGGGGAAACATTGCCTGGCGTCACCATTATTGTAAAAGGGACTACAAAGGGGGGCATAACCGATATTAACGGCAAGTTCAATATCAACTTGCCCGAAACGGCAGACACTCTGGAGTTTTCGTACATAGGCTACAAGACCCGGGATATAGCCGTAAAAGGAAGAACAAAGCTGGACATTTACCTTGAAATAAGTGCCAAACAACTTGACGAGGTCGTTGTTGTAGGGTACGGGGTTCAGAAGAAAAGTGATGTTACAGGAGCTTTGTCTTCGATAAACGGTAAGGAAATTGCCGAGACACACCAACAGAACCTTGCCTCCATTATTCAGGGAAGAGCTGCCGGTGTAACCGTAACCTCGAACAGCGGATCGCCGGGCCGGCCGGAAGAGATTGCCATTAGGGGAATAAGCTCAATCAACGGCTCTCCTCCATTGTGGATTGTAGATGGCGTGCCTACATCAGGCGGAGTAAATCCACAGGATATTGAGAGTATGGAAATACTTAAAGATGCTTCGGCAACTGCTATTTACGGCACGAAAGGTGCTAACGGAGTCATTTTGGTTACTACGAAAAAAGGTAAAAAAGGAGATATGGTCATTAATTATGAAAACCGTTTTTCCTGGGGGCAGTTATACAAAAAATTGAACCTTGCCACTGCAAAACAATGGGCAAAACTGCGCTCTGAAGCTTACAGCAATGCGGGACTACCTGTACCACCTGCTCTGGAAGAATCGTATGGCGAAGGTACCGACTGGCAGGATGCTGTCACACGAACTGCCGCCTCAACTAACAATTACCTTTCATTATCCGGCGGCTCGGAGAAGATTTCCTGGTTGATGAGTGCCAATTATAACACACAACAGGGAATAGTTCAAAAATCGGATGCCGATGCTCTCGATATTCGCCTGAATACAAGCGTCAAGATGAAGAAATGGCTTACCGTCGGCGAAAACTTTTCTTTCTCAGGAACAACCACACATCTCATCAATGAAGATGACGAATGGAATGCTATTATGATTGAAGCCATCGCTATTGATCCGCTAACAAAAGTTAGAAAAGAAGACGGTAGTTGGGACGGTTCGCAGTGGAATACGGTTAATAATCCGGTAGCACACCTTGACAGAACAAAGGATGAAATAAAAGACTTTGACCTTGGGGGAAATTTTTTCGCTGATGTAACTTTCCTGAAAGATTTTACTTTTACTTCAAGACTCGGCTATTCCCAAACTCACAGTAATTATTACAACTGGATTCCCACTTTCTTTGTGAAAACAGGAGAAGAAAATTCACAAACATCGGTTACACGCGACTATTATCAGGGACAGGAATGGGTTTTCTCAAACTTTCTGACCTGGAATCACCGGTTTAATAAGCACGCTTTCAAGGTTATGATAGGTATGGAATCGGAACGTGATTACGGTGAATGGTTTGGCGTTACGGCTTCAGACCTGATCTCGGAATCGGAACACCTGATTTACATTGACAACGCCACGGGCAATATGAACGCTTCGGCAAACGGACTTGCAAGTGATGTCAGATACGTGTCCTATTTCGGACGTTTGAATTACAACTACGATGAAAAATATTTTATCACTGCCAATGTCAGGCGAATGGGCTCTTCGATGTTCGGGCCGGATAACCGTTGGGGAACCTTTCCTTCGGCTTCTGCCGGATGGAAGATCAATAAGGAAGGTTTTATGGAAAACATTGAAATCATCAACACCTTAAAATTACGCCTGGGATATGGATTGACCGGAAACGACAGAGCGCTTCAGCCGTATTCATATTATGCCACTTCGGTCTCAGGTCAGCGGTATGTTTTCGGAAATCAAATTACGGATGGAGTTTCATTTCCGCGTATCCCGAATAATGAACTTCACTGGGAGGAGAAAACTTCGGTTGATATAGGCGTGGATCTTTCTATGTGGGGTGATAAGTTTACATTCACAGCCGATTACTTTATTGATAAAACGGGTCAGATGATCTACGACCCTGATTTGCCGGGTCACGTGGGAACACAGGAGATGCCCTACACAAATGTGGCATCTATGCAAAACAAAGGAATTGAGATGGTTGCAGGTTACAGGAATTTTGACCATAAATTAAAGTATAATTTTAAACTTAATTTCAGTCATATTAAAAATGAGGTACTTAACCTTGGAAGTGCAACATATATTCCGGCGGCTACCTTCATGCAACTCGGTTATATTTCCCGTACGGAAGTGGGACATCCGATGGCTTCTTTCTATGGCTATGTAACGGATGGACTTTTTCAGAATCAGGCAGAGGTTGACAGCTACACAAAACCTGACGGAACTCCTATTCAGCCAAATGCCGCTCCCGGAGATATACGTTACAAGGCAGATGAAAACGGCGAACTCATTACCGATTTTATAGGCAGCCCTTTCCCGGACTTCACGGCAGGCCTTAATATGAATTTCAGTTATAACAATTTCAGTTTGCTGGTATTCTTTTACGGTGTTTACGGAAATGAAATATTCAATGCAACAAAATTTTACAATTTCAACTCAAGCGTAAGATATAATGTGGATGCTTCGTTGATGGACAGATGGCTGGTAGAAGGCGATACCGATGATCCGAACCTCGCCCGTCTGAATATTAATGATGCAAATAACAGTTTGCGTTCCGACAGATTTGTTGAGGACGGTTCATATCTGAGATTGAAAAACCTTCAACTGGAATACAACCTGCCCAAATCAATATTCGGAAAGGTTGAAATATATTCATTAAAAGTATTTGTAGGAGCCGATAATCTTTTCACACTGACAAAATACTCCGGATTTGATCCGGAAGTCGGTATCGGCTATAACAATAATCCTTTGGATCGCGGTATTGATCGTGCCCGTTATCCAAGCCCCAGAACTTATTATGTAGGACTAAATCTTAGCTTTTAAACTGAAAAAGATGAAAAAATTATATTTTTACACACTGGCCCTTACGGCAATGTTGTCAATAATGACAACAGGTTGCAAAAAAGAATTTCTCGAAGTGGAACCACCGACACAGGTGATGCAAGACTTCTTCACATCGGAAGAAAATGCCAAACTGGCCATCACAGGGTGTTATGATGTTATGGGTTGGGATGGCAACCATAACACTATTCCGTTTTTCTTTGGTGATATTATTGGTCGCGACGGATGGAAAGGCGGTGATATAGGATCGGATCAGGATTGGATGGACGACCTCATCAACTTCAACTACACACCTGATAACTATATGTTGAATATTGCCTGGAAAAACTATTATATTGCAATAAACAGATGCAATACGGCCATTGAAAATATTTCAAAAATGACACCCGATATGATCTCGGACGGAGCGAAAGCAAATCTGATAGCACAGGCAAGATTTGTAAGAGCTTACTTCTATTTTCAACTTACCAAAACCTGGGGCAGGGTGCCTCTTGTTGATCATGTTTTAAGTCCCAGTGAATATCAGCAACCTCTTGCGGATCAATCCGAAATATGGAGCTTTATTGAGCAGGATCTTATTGCAGCCTCACAAGTTCTACCTTCGGTAACGGTACAAAATCCCGAAGATATAGGACGTGCCACAAAGGGAGCGGCTCTCGCTTTTCTTGCAAAAGCCTATATTTTTCAGAAAAAATGGGGAGATGCAAAGACCATTACGGATCAAATAATAGCCGAAAATGATTATTCGCTGCTTCCTAATTATGAGGATGTTTTTAAGATGGAAAATGAGAATAATCCTGAAATTGTTTTCTCAATACAGTTCAAAGAGACCGGTAACGGTGATTATGGAGATGAAAACGAAGGGACAATGCTTTGTGTTTATATGGAAACGAGAAACCATCCTTTCGCAGGAATCGGAGGCTGGGGATTTAACTGCCCCACACAGGCTCTTGTTGATGAGTACGAACCTGGTGACCCGCGAATGGAAGCCACGATTATTCATAACGGCGAAACTCTTTGGGAGGGTACTCCCGACGAATCCACATTCAATACTATGTTTGCAACCAATATTGATCACTACAGCAACCAGAAATATTGTTTGCCGGCTTCGCAACAACCGGCAGATTTTTCGGATGCTTCAAAAAACTGGATAGTTATCAGGTATGCAGAAGTACTGCTTTGGAATGCCGAGGCTGCTTTTCATACAGGTGGCGACTGGCAAACACCCTTGCAGCAAGTCAGAGACAGGGCAGGTCTCGGCCCGTCTCCTTATGAAGGTTTAGAAGCCATTTACCACGAGCGCAGGGTGGAACTTGCAATGGAAGGCCATCGTTTCTGGGATATTGTCAGACAGGGTCGCGGAGAAGAGGTGTTGGGACAATATGGTTTTGTGGAAGGGATAAATAACTATTTCCCCATTTCACAGGATCAGCTTGACTTGAGTGATATCTGGTAAAGAAATAACGTGTTGACTTAGAACAATTAAATATATGAATAAGCGTTTAGCACGATTGAAAAATAAATTATTGTATTACTAACTTTAAATATTAAGATTATGATTAGAAAACTTTTTATCGGAATTATTTCCCTTGCAGTACTCACAATGAGTTCGTGCAAAAAAGATGAAACTACCGACACCGGAACACCGGGTCCGGTAACAATTACCTACACCGTTAACGGTAACGTTGTAAGTTATCATGCCGAAGCAACAAATGCTGTAAGTTATGCTTGGGATCTTGGAAACGGTGAAACACCTACGGGACAAGATGTTACAGGAACTTATTCATTTCCCGGCGATTACACTGTGAAATGCACAGCCAAAGGTCGTGAAAGCGACACACATGCAACCAAAACAGTTAATGTACCCGAAGGCGACCCTAATATTTTCAATGAAGTAAATCTGTTACTTTCAGGTTACAACAGTGCAACGGGTGAAAGCGAAACAGTATGGACATGGGTAGATGCTCCAGGAGTTATGGGTGATGGCCCCCGCGACGGCGTCCCCGACACTGTTTATTTTAACCCCATTGATCAAAGCTGGTGGCAAAACGAAGGTGGCGACATTGACGAAAATGCTTTGGATGACGAATATATGTTTAAACTGAATGCTCAAATGGAGTATGTTAATGATTTCAAAACGGCATTTATGGTTAACTGGGCCTGGGCTGCCGTCAGAGGTTATGCTACCCCGGGTATCTGGGAGGATGTTGCTTATGAAGGATACAATAACGGCCAGTCTCCGATGATTTCACAATGGAGCGTTGAACATATTGAAAATATTAACGACACTTTGACATTTGAAACACAGATTGGTGACCAGATGATGCCGGGTGCCTATGTTATCCATCTGACAAACAATGCTTCACTCGGTATGGAATCAAAAGGATATGACTATCAGATTTTGAAACTTACTACCGATACACTTTGGGTTCGTTATGACAACACATTCCCCGATAATCTCGGAGATTTCTACGATCCCGATGAACTTGCTAACGAAGGAGCTACTCCGGGTGACCCTGATGAGGCATACCTGAAACTTGTAAGAAAACAGAATTAATTTTCTCATATCAAATCCGCCGGAATTCAAAATGCCGGCGGATTTTTTTATCATATTAATAAAAGTTGCTATGACCAAAAAAATATTTCTTCTGACAATTACTGTACTATTTATTAGTCCGTTTTCATTTTCCCAAAACTATCCTTTCCCTCAGCACACTGATTATAATACCCATATCAAGCCGAGTCAATACACACAGGAACAACTGGATGACCACGTAAGGTCATTTTATGACGGCTGGAAAAGTAATCATCTGATAAACGGTTGCGAGGATGACCAATATTATATTTATATTGACGATGGGAACACCATAACCGTTTCTGAAGCAATGGGTTACGGGATGTTAATAATTCCTTTGATGGCAGGTTATGATGCAAATGCAAAAATATATTTCGACGGACTTTACAGATATTACAAAGCACACCCCAGCTACATTACTCCTCATCTGATGGCCTGGAAACAGATTACGGGATGTGTTAATGCCGGCGGCCCCGACTCCGCTTCAGACGGAGATATTGATATTGCTTTCGGTTTGCTTCTGGCACACGCTCAGTGGGGAAGTCAGGGAGATATCAACTACTTTCAAGAGGCTGTGGCAATTATTAACGATATTATGGGTGAAAATTCCGCGAAGGGAGATGTAAACCAGGACTTGAATACGATTAAACTCGGAGATTGGGTTTCCGGCGGAAGCTATATGAACGGCACGCGAACCTCCGACTTTATTATGGACCACTTTAGAGCCTTCAAATGTGCCGTGCAAGACACAAGCTGGAGTTTTGTTGTTGATAAATGCTATGATCTTATAGCCGATATGCAAACAAACTACAGTCCGGAAGCAGGCCTCTTACCTGATTTTATTGATGATGTAAACACAACTGCAAGACCTGCCGACCCAAATTATCTTGAAGGAGAACTTGACGGAAATTATTCTTACAATGCTTGCCGCGACCCATGGCGGATTGCAACCGATTATTTGATAAGCGGTGACGAAAGGGCAAAAGAAGCAGTGCTGAAAATTGATAACTGGCTGCTTGAATCATCGGGAGGAAGTGCAAATCATGTTTATGCCGGCTATTACCTCGACGGCACAAAAGCTGTGGGATGGTCAGATATTGCTTTCACAGCTCCTTTTACCGTTGGAGCTATGCTTGATACCGCAAATCAGGATTGGCTTAACAGCCTTTACTCAAAAATTTTATCCTCCAACGTAAATAGCGGAGGTTATTATGACAATACTTTAAAATTACTTTCACTCATAACAATATCTGGAAATTACTGGGTTCCCGATTGTGAAATCCTGAACGGTACGACGGAAAATAAAAAACAAAACACTCCTTTCAAAATCTATCCGACTTATACTTCAGGAAGAGTGACACTGGAAAGTAATTCCAGGATTTCAGGTAAAATTACGGCAGGAGTATTTAACAGCTCCGGTTATCAGGTTTTAACAGCTACATTTCCCGACAGCCATAATGAAATTTTGGATTTAAGCAAACTGCAGGGAGGGATTTACCTGATCAGAGTTACCTCTGAAGATGGAAACTATCTTGGTACCCGGAAAATAATCAAGGAATAGTAAAAGCTATTTCATTCTGATTGCAGAACCCTTTAAAATAAAGTTTACCGGGACTACCGCTGTTTTTCTTTCTGCATCCGGATGTCTCATTTGATATAAGAGTATCTCTCCCGCTTCATAACCCATTTCATAGGAAGGAATTTTCAAAAGGGAAATATTACTTGTTAATGCACTGTCTTTCAGCTGAGAATCAATGGCAATAACGATTAAATCTTCCGGTATTTTTATTCCTGATTTTTCAGAAATGTTTATTATTTCCAAAGCTTTTAAAATATCTTTAACCATTATTACCTGAGGCCTTTTATCCGAAGATAAAAGCTCCCCAATTTCTTTCATCCCGGATTGAAGTTCATAGAAAACCGAGAGACCTTTTTTGTCCATTTCCGACATTTCCATTGCCGTTTCGAAAGAGGATAGTATTTGATTGTCTTCATACTGCTGCAGGTTGTCAAGAAGCAAGGCCAAGGATTTAATATTTAACGACTTCAAATATGTGATAATTTTAGAAGCACCCTGAAACATATCGGGTAATACCGAACTCAATCCGGAGTTATCATCGGTTTCAAATATTGTTACGGCCGGCAATCTGTCTTTTATGATAATGTTATGGAGTCCTGCCGGCAGATTCCTTTTGCAAATCACATGAATAATTCCGCTAATACCATATTTTTTGTACGTTTTCAAAAAGGTATCTATCTTTTCAAGATTGAAATCCGTATCATAGACAAAAGCCTGATAATTACCATCTTGCATAGAAGCTGTAACACCTCTGACAATATCGCGATAAATCTTACTTTCGATAGAAGGCACTAATATTACAACCGAATCCGTCTTTTCCGGATTCATTAGCTCAGGCATACCTGTATAATATCCGAGTCTGGTGGCAACCTGTTTCACCCTCTCTTTAGTCTCTTTACTTATTCTCGGATGATTGCTTAAAGCTCTTGACACAGTTGACAAAGATATATCCAGCATATCCGCAATATCCTGTGCCCTGACTTTACCATTTTTATTATTTGTCTTCAATAAAATAAAATTATAATTAGTAAAAATCTCTTATTTCCCGCCTTTAATAATCAATAAATTTCAGCATTTCAACATATACCTTTTGTACCGGTAATCCCACAACATTAAAATATGACCCTTCTATCTTTTCAATTCCCGTGTAACCAATCCACTCCTGAATGCCGTAAGCACCGGCTTTGTCGTAAGGTTTAAAATTCTCAATATAATATGCTATCTCATTATCCGTCAATTCCTTAAACCAAACCTTCGTGGAAGAATAAAAAGAGTGTCTTTTCTCTTTTGTCCTCAATGTAACGCCTGTGATAACTTCATGCACATTGCCCGATAACTTTCTTAAAATCGCAAAAGCATCATTATAATCTTCCGGTTTTGACAACACCTCTCCCGACAACCAAACAATTGTGTCGGCTGCAATAATAAGTGCATCTTCATATTTTCCATTAAAATAAAATGCATCTGCCTTCAATTCCGAAAGGTAAACGGCAATATCCTTACCTTGCATACCGACGGGATATGATTCATTAACATCTAAAGGAAACACCTCAAAATCAATATCGAGTCCTTTCAGTAAATTCCTTCTCCTCGGTGATTGAGAAGCAAGTACAACCCTGTGGTTTTTCAATTTATCATTTAACATTTTCTCAACTTATACAAAACAACTGCATTGATAATATCCCCGCCACCATAACTATTTTTGCAGCGTCACCAACCGATTTAAAGTCCACTTTGTCCTTAGCTGTTGTCATAAGATAAAGCAGATAAACAAATAAGGACTGAACCGCAATTAGCAGATACCAGAACACAATTACAAAGTTATGTAAAATCAACAAATATTGCCCGGCAGCAAGAGCAAACATAGTAAATATGGTTACAATAATCACAGTTGCCTTTGCAGTTTTTACTCCGTAAACCACCGGAACCGTTTTATATCCGGCTTTCAGGTCACCCTCATAATCTTCGGCATCTTTTACCATCTCCCTGATGAATGACGTCATGAACGCAAAAACAGCATAACTGCCGATTAATAAATAAATGATTTTAATATCAGGTAATATTTTAGCAAAAAGTGCCGGTTCGGCTCTAAGCGCAAAAAAATCATACAACCAGGTAATTAAAATAACCATTGCCGATAGTAACGACACTATTATATTCCCAAGGAAGGCAACCTTTTGATAGTTTGACGAATAAAAATAAAGCAACAAAGCTATCGCAAAAAAGATTAAACCGAACATAAGATATCCGATACGAAAAGAGAGGTAAATGCCTGTCAAAACACCTGTAACCGTTAATACAATATATAATGAATAAGCTTTTTTCTTCGGCATTATCTCTCCTATCCATACCTTATCAGGTTTGTTGATTTTGTCAACTTCGACATCAAAAATATCATTAATAATATTTCCGCCCGAGGCAATTAGCAAGGTTGAAATGACCAATAAAGCAAAGTCAAAATTGCCAATGACAAAATGAACACCCGAACTACCATAAAACGTACCAAGCAAGCAATAGCGAATAAGATATTGCGTCAAGACAATTATTACAAGGTTTGGGAAGCGTAATATTTTCAAATATCTTATCATTTCCGGTTAAAATTACCATTTAAATCCGTCATCTGTCATCCAGTGCTTTTGAATTTTAAGAGTCTGCTCTATCACATCCCGCACACATCCTTCTCCGCCTTTTCTGTTCGACACGTAGAGAGAAATCGCTTTTATCTCGGGAACGGCATCGGCGGGACAACAAGGCAATCCTACCTCAGTCATCGGTTTGTGGTCGGGAATATCATCACCCATATACAGGACATTTTCATAATTAATTCCGTTTTCTTCCAAATATTTTTTCAAAACGGATGATTTTTCTTCAACACCGAGAAAGAAGTCTTTTATTTTTAATGCTTTAAATCTGTTGGCCATTGATTTCGACATTCCTCCGGAAATGATAACCACATTATAGCCTTTCTTAACGGCAAGTTGCAAAGCATAACCGTCCTTGACATTTGCCGTGCGCAACCCTTCACCGTCAGGCTGAAGTATGATGGTGCCGTTAGTCAGCACACCGTCGTAATCAAAGACAAAAGTTGTAATATTTTTCAGTTTTTCTTTATATGTGCTCATACAATTGTTTTTGCAAAACTACAAAATTCGGAATATCTTCGGTGGAATAATGCGGCAGTGCCGAAGCTTTGCTTCGTGCATGCTCGACAGTAGGTCGGCATCGGCAGTCCACAATCAGCAATCGGCAGTCTCCAACTCAGCAATCCACTTTTTTTTCGCCGCGTCGTTGCGTCGCTGCGTGATTTTTTCCTCCCGATAGTCGGCAGTCTTCAGTCGGCAGTCCACAGTCGGCAATCGGCAATCGGCA
>Ga0256841_1000519_pt1 | contig 39496 bp, 32 predicted proteins | sample 356308metaG_FD_185971 | JGI IMG/M metagenome (GOLD analysis project Ga0256841, IMG submission 185971) | Hydrothermal vent microbial communities from Mid Atlantic Ridge, Atlantic Ocean - 356-308 | ecosystem: Environmental > Aquatic > Marine > Hydrothermal vents | place: Atlantic Ocean: Mid...
AATCCGGTCGGATTTCTGGGAGAGCACCGTCCTCCCATTTCCCTTCGCATCAAAATTGCGGGCTTCCCAAAGAAGGGGTGTCCCCCATGTATTGTTGAAAAAAAATCCCAGCCCAAAAAGGGTGGCGAGGGTCAAGGGAAGCGAAAACCGGAATCGCCCCAGGCCCAGTGCAAGAAACCCTGCTGCGAGAAGAGGCATGAAACGGAGAGGAGAACCAAGGCCCCAGGCTTCGAGAGGGAGGGCGAAGAGGAGGGGGCTCCCCAAGCCCACGAGAGCAGCTCCCATGGAAAAAAGGAAGAAGGCCTTGCCGGCAATGGATTCTCCTGCTCCGTCCTTGGCCCCACGCCGGGAGATCCAAGCCGGGATCAACCCACCAAGAGGAAGGCTGGCGGGAAGGAGGAGGAGACCAGGATATACGGTCGCCCCAAACAACGCGCCAGAGAGACTCTCCAGCGACAAGCCTGCCAAGTCCCCCGCAAAGCTTTCGACCAAGACCATGGAAAGGAGGACACCCAGGAGAGAGAACAGTCCCATCCAGGAAGGTCCCAGGCGGCGCCCCAAGTCGCGAAACCCAAGGAGAAAACTTCCCAGGGCGAGGCCCAACAAGAGCCCCAAGAGGGAACCTGCTTGGGTGGGAAGGAAGGATCCAAAAGAAAAAGACAACCTCCTGGGTAACCAAATCTCCAAAAGAAGCAGAGCCGCCCCAGCAACAATCAGGATTTTTCCTCCCCTTCCTTCCTCCTCCCAAGCAGAGGCTGCTTGCGTTTCATCCACGAAGTCTTGCCCTTCCTCGGCGATCGGGTTTCTTAGCCCTAGGAGAAAAAAGAAGGAAAGAGCATACAAAGAGACAGCAAGCCAAAGGCTGGTCCTGATTCCCAGAAGAGGGATCATGGCCAATGCCCCCAAGCCAAGTCCAAGGCAAGATCCGAGGAGATTACTCCCATTTAAAAAAAAGGCGGCTCGGTGAAAGCTCCCCTGCAATGCCGTGATGCAGAGGGGAAAGGCTTCCCCCATAAACACTGCCGGGACTCCAACTCCCAAGAAAAACAAAGGACCCAGAAGAGGATCCCCCGGATGGAGTTGTAAGGCAGCAAAAGGCAGGAGAGGAAGCAGAAAGGCGACCAACAAATAGAGTCGACTGGCTCGTTTCAACAGCCTTCCCTTGGGATTCCTCTGCTGCGAAGCGCGCTTTCCTCCTACCCCCAAACCCAAAAGGAAGGCAGCGAGTACAAAACCTTGTGCTTGGGAACCCTGCCCCAAGTAAAGGGCTGCCATCCGAAGAGATAAAATCTCAAAGAGAAGTCCCCCAAACCCGGAAAGGAAGACTGCCAATAAAGCCCGAGAAACAAGGAATGAGGCTATCGGCCTCGAAGGCATCGTCAGGCCTTACTCTCTGCCCCGGCGAGGATGTCGTGGACTTGCGCGGGAGTCTTCGCTTCGAGAAGGTCCTTGCGGATTTCGGGACGAATGAGAATCCTGGCAAGAGATGCAAGCGTCCGGACGTGGAGAATCTTACGAGCGGGGGGGATAAGCATACAACAAATCAAATGCACGGGCTCACCCTCAGGCCCCCCAAAAGACAGGCCCTTGGGGGAGATCGCAATGGCGCCGATTTCCCGAGCCAATCCAGGCAAAGACGCATGGGGAATGGCCAAGCCATCTCCCATCACGGTTGACATCGACTTCTCACGTTCCATAAGAGCTGAGAGGGCCTTTTCTTGAAGCCTCTCCTCCAAAAGCCCAACCTCCACTAAATGTTTGACAATCAGCGAGAGGCACTCTTCGGGCCCACTTCCTTGAAAGTCGAGGATCACTCCTTCGATGGGGAAGATATCGCTCAAATTCATCTCGCAGGCGCTCCAAAGGGAAAAATTGAACGGAACATGCTGCCCTCCCCATCCCGATTTGGAAAGGAGAAAGAATCAAGAATCCTAAGCCGACCACCCCCCTTCCCGCAATTTCCCTGAACAAAAAACGTTTTTCCGGGGACCAACGAGCTTGGAAAACCCGGTGGAGACAAGACCTCTCTACCAAGCCCTTCCTACAGGGTCCGACGAGGGCCGTTCCTATTCGGACCCCCTTCTCCTGCATCAACCTTCCCGAAGAATGCGAATTACACAAAAACCCAGTTACATAAAAAGAGAATCGGAACCAGAATGCCCACCGACCACAAAAGGTATCCAAAGAACGATGGCATCTTAATTCCTGCCTCATTGGCAATGGAACGAACCATAAAATTGGGACCGTTTCCGATGTAGGTCATGGCCCCCATAAAGACAGCTCCCAAGCTAATGGCTGTCAAAATCTTCTCCGGGATGATGAAGATATTTTGCACCCCCTGGGTTTCCCATTGCAAAGCTAAAGCTTTGGCTTGGGCCAGACTCATGATATGGGCTTCATGCCCCTGGGCAAAAATAAGGACTCGATCCAGGTATTGACTCCCCCACTCGTGAATTCCGTTAGCCAAGGCCAAGAAGGAAACATAGGTGGGAGCATTATCCAAGAAGGATGAGAGGCTCCCGGTTGCCCAAAAAAATTGATGGCCCGTTGTCACTCCAAGATCCCCACCTCGAGCCTCAAGAAGCGCAAGAGCCGGAATCATCGTGCTGAAAATCCCAATGAAGACAACAGCGACCTCAACGATCGGAGCGAAAGAAAAGGCATTTTGCCGGCGGTTCTCCGGACGCGTCGAGAACCAGCCGAGAAGGGCCATCAAAATCATGAACCCTTCTCGGCTGGGAAAGTGGAAGACATCCGGCATGGCCACAGCCATGACAACCCCACCAAGGAACAAGAAATTTTGTGCCCCTCGAACAATAAGAGGCCGGTCGTGCTCCTCATCCAGCAAGAGGTCAGACTTTGTCTCCCTGCTGTGTGCGATCCAATCCAAAAAGAAATACACAACGAGCAAAGAACCCACGACAAAAGCCCATTCCTTCCAAAGGCTGAAGGTCCATGTAAAGGGAACTCCTTTCAAAAAGCCCAAGAACAAGGGTGGGTCCCCCAGCGGGGTCAGGCACCCGCCGGTATTGCACACAATGAAAATAAAAAAGATCACGGTATGGAGCTTGTGCTTGCGCTCCTTGTTGGTGGTGAGGATGGGCCGTATCAGGAGCATCGCGGCCCCTGTAGTCCCAATAAAACTTGCAAGGAGCCCACCGACAGCAAGAAAAGATGTGTTAATTTTTGGAGTCCCCTTGAGATTTCCCGTGATGACAATCCCACCGGAAATCATGAAAAGGGAACCCAGGAGCACAATAAACGCGATATATTCCTCCCCCACATGCAAGATTTGATGCCAGTTCCCCTCTGAACCAGGTCCTCCTGAGAACCGATAGGTGTAGTAGAGAACAGGCACCCCCAACAGGAGACTGATCAAGGCTCGGTTACGGTCATTCTCCCACCAGTGGTGCGCGAAAAGAGGCAGGACTGCAATACATAGCAGCATGAGAATAAAGGGTAAAACCGCCCAAACAGGCGGATTCCACTTAAAATGGGTTTCACCGCCTTCTTCGGCCTTTTTGCGAAAGGATTCCTGCCCCTGTTGAGTTTTCCCTCCTGATTCCTCCTGGATCTCCACCCCAGGATGCTTGCTTTCCCTCATTCCCCGATTCGCTGAGAAAAGAGAATCCATCTCATGGCTGGGAGAAGGCAATAAATCTGACGCAAGGATCTCCGGGGATGCCACTAAGGGAGAAGTCAGAAAAAAGGTCAACCAAAAGAAGAGCGGGACAAGAAAATTCCGCATACACCACTCACTTCATCAAAAGAAGAATTTCAATCGGGGGAGGAGAACCATCGAAACCGCCCGTGCCCCTCATCGCAAAGCCTTTTCTAAAAAGGAAGTCCCCCGGAGAACCGGCATCCCATCCCCATGGCCCCCCAAGGAATCCTTTGAACCCCGGTTCTGTGGGAAAGAAACCGGCTTAAGACTTTGAGGTCATGAATAAAGAGGGAAAAAAACAGCTTGTAGAGAAACCCAAGTCCTGAATCATATAGGTTCAATCAGTCGAACTTACTTTGCTGTTTCTTTTTATGCCGAAACGGAATAAAAAAACGGTCTTCTCGTCCGAAGGGCTTGTCCGATGTTGGCAAACCAGCATGGAAGAGAAAGATCCACTCCACGAGGAGAAGCAAAACTGGTGCAAATCTCCACACTCCGTCGAATTTATAAGTATTGTTTTTGCGAACGCTCAAGCTCCCCTCGGGAGGGCCATGGGAGCGCTCCTTACCCCTTCCGAGGGGGCTTCCGCTTGAAGCCCCGCTTACATGCAACTCTCCTGCTTATGGGTTGCCTGGGATTAGGTTTTTCCCCCAGCACAGCTCTGCTGGGACAAACCCCTCCTCAAAACCCTCCGGGCAACCAACCGGGCAACCAAGGCGGGGGGGGGCAGGGCAAAAAGATCCGAGTGCAGGGCGATACCGTGATCTTTGCAGTAGAAGAAGAAAAGGGAGTCCCTTTTCTCCAGTTTGTGAAGTTCGTCCAGAAAATCACCCACAAAACCTTCTACATCGACACCGAGAGTGATCCCACTCTCCAACCCGATAGCCCAACCAACCAGATTCGCCTACTGGGGACCATGCGAATCAAAAAGGACAAACTCTTCGGATTCTTCCAAACCGTCCTTTTCATCAAAGGCTGGGCCATTATTCCTCGAGGCAAAGACCCATCCAAGTTCTATCAAATCGTCAAGATCCAAACGAAAACCCATGATGTCAAAAAGGGCGCCATCTTCGTCCCCCCGGACGAGTTGGAAAATTATAAAGACAAAACGGGTTCCTACATCATCACCACCCTCCGACTGAAAAACATTAACGCTTCCCTCGCTGCTGCCAATCTCAGGGCTTTTCACAATGATCCTCTGGGGATTGACCAGATGATCGCCCTTGGAGATTCGAGCGGCCAGCAAAAGGCTCTAATGCTCGCTGGCTTTGCGCCGTCAGTTTACACTCTTTCTCAGCTTCTCAGGCTGGTGGACATTAAAGAAGAAGCACCCAAAGCAAGCCTGCGAACAATCCGTCTTCAATACATGGCCCCCGAAGACATCGTCCCGATCTTGGACCAGCTTGTTGCCCAGAAGAAAACGGGCGCCCAACCGGCAGGACAGGGGACCCCCAATCCCGAAGATCTGGTCCCAATCAAAATCATGGTAGTACCCAATTCCAACCGAATCATCATTCATGCTCACGAAAAGAAGATCCGGGAGATTGAAAACATTGTCGCCAGGCTTGACACCAAGATTGAAACCTTCCAGGGCAACTACCATGTCTATCGGCTCAGGAATACCTTGGCCAAGGATATTCGAAAAACCCTCAGGGACTTCTTTCAACAAGCGAGTACTGCCCAACGCCAAAGCAACCGAGGCGGAGGGGCTCCCGGCGCCAGCAGGGCTTCCTCCCAAACAGAGCCCCCACCGGTCATCATCGACGACGAGAAAAGCAATTCCCTGTTGATTTCAGCGTCTAAAAGTCAGTACGAAAAAGTCTCGGAGCTGGTGAAGAAGTTGGATGTACGCCAACCTCAGGTCCTTATTGAGGCTGCGTTAATCGAATTGGGCACACAAGATGTTGATAAATTGGGGATCGAACTTGGCCTGTTAGATATCGGAGGGAAACACTTCACCAGGCCCTTTGGTTTCACATCCTATGGACTCACCACCTTTCAAGACACTGATGGGAACGGTCTCCCCGACACTCGTCTTCCGGATTTCGAGAACCCCTTGCAAGGGATCACAGGAGGCATTTTATCCAGCGATGACTTCGCCATTCCTGTCATTGTGAATGCCTTGAAATCCGACACAACGGCCAATGTCCTGTCCATCCCTTCGGTGTTGGTGAATAACAACGAGGACGCCCTCGTCACAAGCAAGGACTCCTTTCCCACAACAAGGAGCCAGACGGGTAACGTCACAACCCAAACGGATTTCAGCGGATTCCAGGACGCTGGGATCGATCTGGCCATCTCGCCAAGTATCTCGGAAGGCAATTACGTCAAACTCAACATCAAACTCGAGGTCTCCAAGTTCACAGGATCCTTTGATTCCAGCTCGGCGGTGCCTCCCCCGAAAACCGTTAGGACCATCCAAACAGTTGTTACCATCCCCTCCGGGAACACCATGGTCTTCGGAGGAGTCATCGAAGATCAATCGAGCGAAACCAATGATGGCATCCCCTTCCTCAAGGATCTCCCCATCCTCGGCATTCTTTTTAGGAAACAGGAGACCACGAAACGGAAAACAAATCTTTACTTCTTTTTGACACCTCACATCCTGGATGAAGAGGATTTTTCGGATCTCTCCAAGCTCACCTTTGAAAAGAAACTCGAGGCGTCCAAGTACATCGGCCACCGCCGACTTAAGATCTTAGACCCAAAATGGAAGGGCGAAGACAGCTATAGCCTGGAGGATCCGGCATCCACGATTGAGGATCTCGATAAACTTGGTGGATTTGAGATTCCAACCTATGTCAGGCCTCCAGCAGGGGAGACCAAGCCCGACGGTGCTTCTGCAGACAAACTTCATCGAGCAACCAAAAGCAGGGGGAAACATCAGTGACAACTCAGGAGTCTCAACCTCCTGCCGGAAAGCCGGATGAGGAAGAAAGGGAACAACCCGCCAGAGATAACCTGAAGGAGGCACTCCTGAAGAAAATAGGGATCCCAGAGGAGAAGATCCCTGACATTCTGAAGGCGGAGAGAGAATCGGAACAGACTCTCGACCAAATCCTCATTCAGAAAAATTATCTGCCGGAAAAGAAAGTCCTGACCTTTTTCTCGGAACTTCTCGACATCCCATACCGGGAGGATCTGAGCGGCGTTCGTGTTCCGATGGATTTCATTCAACTCGTCCCCGTTCAATTTGCTCGAAATTCTCTTCTTTGCGTCATTGATGAGCAAGAGGACAGTGCTCAAGTCGCCACCTGCCATCCTTTGGAGACACAAGCCTTGGATGACTTGGCGACTCTCATGAACCGGGAGATCGAACCCGTTCTGGTTCCCAAGCAAGAGATCTCCACCCTGATCAACCGGGCCTATCGTCATAAGGCTGATGGAGTTGATGAGGCCCTCGATGACATTGAGGAAGAAGACATCATGGGCTTGGCCACGGACATTGAAGAGTCCGAGGACCTCCTGGATGTCGCCAACAAGGCGCCGATCATCAAACTGGTCAATATGCTCCTCTTCCAGGCTTTAAAGCTGCGAGCATCCGATATTCATCTCCAACCTTTTCCTGAACGCCTCCAAGTGCGAATGCGTATCGACGGCATCCTTTATGACATGGAAGCCATTCCAAAAAAAGCACAGGAAGCCATCACTTCCCGTGTCAAGGTCATGGGAAAAATGGACATTGCTGAACGCCGCCTTCCCCAAGATGGCCGGGCCAGCATCCGCATCGGAGATGGTGAAGTGGACGTCCGTATCTCCACGATCCCCGTAAACCATGGAGAACGCATCGTCTTCCGTATCTTGGACAAATCCGCTCGTATCTACACTCTTGAAGAGATCGGGCTCAACGAAGAAGGCCTTAGGATCATCCGCCGTTACCTCAGCTATTCTCATGGAATGATCTTTGTGACGGGTCCAACCGGTTCCGGGAAGACAACGACTCTTTATGCGGGCCTTCAGGAGATGGACTCCAAGGAAAAGAACATCCTTACGATCGAAGATCCCATCGAATACAACCTGGACACAATCTCCCAAGTACAAGTCAATACAAAAAAAGGACTCACCTTTGCCGCAGGATTGCGGTCTTTTCTCCGCCAAGACCCCGATGTCATGATGGTGGGAGAAGTCCGAGACAAAGAAACCGCAGAAATCGCAATCCGAGCAGCCCTAACCGGTCACCTTGTGTTTTCAACCGTCCATACAAATGACTCCGCATCCACGATCACCAGGTTATTGGACATCGAGATTGAACCCTATTTGGTTTCCAGCTCCTTGCTGTTAGTGGTTGCTCAACGCCTGGTCCGATTGATTTGTCCCACCTGCAAGGAAGAGGTAGATCCGGACGAAAAAACCACCTTTGCACTGGAAGAGCTGGATCTCAGCCTGGATCAATTCCCCCACCGCAAAGTCTGGAAGGGAGCTGGTTGTGATGATTGCTTTCATTCAGGGTTCCAGGGGCGAACGGCCATTTATGAGATTCTTCCCATCGATCACGAGATTCAAGCCCAGATCGTCAGCCAAGCAACCGCCACGGAGATTAAAAAAGGAGCCATCCGTAGAGGCCTTCGGACTCTCCGAATGAATGGGATTGATCGAGTCCTCTCAGGCTTGACCACCCCCTCGGAGATTCTCCGTGTTACACAAGCCGATATATTCTAACGCGGCTCAAGAAGTTACCTCCCAAAGGTCATGGCCTCAGAAAGCAACTTGGATTTGAAAAGAGAGAAATAAAAGCTGGATGCCCATTTTCGAATACAAAGCTCTGACCACAAAGGGAACGAAGGAGAAGGGGATCATTGATGCGGATTCCGCCAAAGATGCCCGCACCAAGCTCCGGAAAAAGAAACTGCTGGTCACCGAGATTCATGAATCCCAACGGGGAGGCAGGCGTGGCTTTGCGATCAAGCTCCGCAAACTTCAGGGGGCAAATACCCCGAACAAAAAGAGAAACGAACAGGTGGCCGCTGCCACCAGGCAGCTGGCTTCTCTCTTGGCAGCAGGGATCCCCTTGATCGATGGGCTTCGGGCCATCATTGAACAAGCTCCGGACCGTGAAATCGAAGAGGTCTTTCGGGACATTCGGGAAAAGGTCTCCACAGGAATGACCTTTGGAGACGCAGTCGCGAATCATCCAGCCTATTTTTCAGAGCTCTATTCAGCAATGGTCAAGGCGGGGGAAGCCTCGGGGGCCCTGGACAAGGTTCTCCAGAAGCTCGCCAACTATCTCCTGGCACAGAGTCGCATGCGAAACAGGGTGGGTGCGGCCATGATCTACCCAATGATTATGATCGCCGTAGGGATCCTCGTTGTCGCCATTTTGATTACCTTTGTCGTCCCCAAGATCTCCCAAATGTTCCGATCGCGTGGGCAGGAACTCCCCCTTCCCACTGAGATCCTCATTGCTCTCAGTGACTTCTTCGTCCAATGGTGGTGGGCAGTTGCTCTCGGGGTCGCATTTCTTTCGATGGCCTTCAACTGGTTCCTCAAACTCCCCAAGGGGAGGCTTCTTTGGGACCAAATGGTCCTCAAGCTTCCGGTTTTTGGGGACCTCATGCTCAAGCAATCGGTGGGTCGTTTTGCCACAACTTTTTCCACCCTCCTCGGATCAGGCGTCCCTGTGATTCAAGCCATCCAGGTCACGAAAGACACTCTCGGAAACAAAGTGCTTGAGAATGCCTTGCAAAAAATTCATGACCATATCCTCGAAGGGGCCGATATTGCGACCCCAATGCGACTCAGTGGGGCTTTTCCCCCAGTCGTGTCCTATATGGTGGCCGTGGGAGAACAAGCGGGAAACCTTGAAGAGGTTTTGGACCAAGTGGCCCAGACCTATGAAGAGGAGGTCGAGCTGGCTACCCAGAAGATGACTACCGTTCTGGAGCCTCTCATCATCGTTTTTTTGGCTGGGATCGTGGCCGGAATCATCCTCTCCATCATCCTGCCTCTTATGCAGATCAATAAGCTCAATCATTAAGCTTGGGAACCCTTACCGGTTGATTTTGCCCTCAAAGATCTTTTCCTGAATGCCATTCCCCCTTGGAGCTCCAATCAACTTGGCCCATAGAAAAGGGATTTGAAAAATCCTGTCCCTGTTGTGTGGGCCCTTCCCATGGGACGCAAGCTCAGGAAGAATGGGGGCTAAGTTGGGAACATGAAAATGGGGAAGATAGGGTAGGATATTACGTCATAGGATCCTGTTGCCCGAGTGGGTGTTCTTCAAGGGTACAGGATTGTGAATTCCATCGAATTAAGGAACAAATCCATCATGAACCGAAAACAACGTCGACAGGGAGGCTTTACCCTCGTCGAAATCATGGTCGTCGTCATTATCATCGGAATCCTTGCAACCATCGTTGCCCAAAACGTACTTGGACAAGATGATGTCGCTAGAGTTAACAAGGTTAAAGCTGATATCTCCACCTTCGACAGTGCCATTGAGTTATACCGGCTCAAAAAGCGAAGCTATCCCGAAAGCTTCGAAGAACTTATCAACGCGAATTTCCTCAAAGTTTCCTCGGTCCCCAAAGACCCCTGGGATAATGAATATGTCCTGGAGGAAGGTGAGGGAAGGTTTAAATACATCATTCGTAGCTTTGGACCCGATGGGGAACAAGAAACCGAGGATGATATTACCAATGCCAACATGGCCGAGTACAAGCTTCCTGAAGAAGACCAGGACAAATGAGCAGCACTAAATGAGAACCCAAGGGGAACAAAGCAGAGGCTTTACCCTCATTGAAATGATGGTCGTAGTTGCCATCATTGGCGTTATCACGCAACTGGTCCTCCCCGCTTTCTCAAAGGACCTTCCCGAAGAGCAACTCAAAGCCACTGCCAACAAACTCGCAGTCAAACTCAATTATCTCCGCAGTGAAGCCAGGCTGCAGGGAGCGGAATATGGGGTACAGCTCGACCCTGATCATCAACGCTTCCGCATCCACATGCCACCGGAAGTCCAGTTAGCGGAAGATGCAAACGCTCCCCTGGAAGAAGAGGACCCGGAAAAAAGCAACTTGCACTGGCACCAACTCCCAGCGGGGATTCGAATCGCAGGGATTAGCATCGGCCGCAAAGACCAGGGCCCCAAAAAATCCAAGGAGATCCTTTTTGACTCCCGGGGTCGAACCCCCCCCAAGGTCCTCTACCTGGAATACGCTGACCCCAATGCAAGCTCAGAACCTATTCGCTATTCCATCATCATTCCTCCACTGGGCGGAGGAATTACAGTGGAAAAAGGGACGGTGGAACTGCCTACCGCAAGCGACTATGACTTCTAGGCGAAAGAGATCCGATTGGGGGTTTTCCCTTCTGGAGGTTTTGGTGGCTGTTGCGATTTTAGCAATCGCTCTCCTTACTCTTGCAGGTCTGCGAACAGATAGCTTGGTCACAGCTACTTCCGCACGCAATCTCCGGATTGCTCAAGCCTTCGCAAAACAAATTCTCACCAAAATCCAATCGGGCCAATATGACGCCTGGGAACTCCGAGGAACCGAACATCCCATTGAAGAAATCGAAGGCTTCTCCTATCGGATTTTTATCGGTGAGGCGGAGATCCAAGAAGAGCTTGGTCGTATCGCTGAAGAAAAGGCTGATGAGTCGGGAAAGAACCAGGATCAACGGCGCTATGAAAAACTAGATTGGATCAAACGCCGCAGAATGCAGCGAGAGGCGAGGGACAAGGGGGAAGATCCCTCCACCTTGGATTCAGCCTCAACGGAAGAAAGCACCCAAGAGGATGAAGAACCCGACGAGGAAACCTTCGAGGACCTGGGGGTCTTTGTTTATTATTTTGATCCCAAAAAAGCCGATAGCATGGGGGTGTTTTCTTTGCGTGGACGCGCATCAACACTCGCCCTCAGCGGATTAACCCCGGACGAAGTTTCAAGGTCGGAAGAGACCGGCTCAGGTCCCTTAGGCTCAGGAAAGAAGGAATGATGCCCATGGCTCAGCACTTTGCGCGCACCAAGAGAGCCGGAGGCTTCACTCTGATCGAGGCTCTCCTGGCCATCATGATCACGGCCTTGGTGGTCACGGCAGTTCTCCAAGTATTTGATATCACCCTTTATGCGAGAGAGGAGATCAAGGTCCTCTCCGAGCCCATGAAAACGGGTCCCCGCATTCTGGACATGCTCGAGGACGACATCCGCGCGATTTTGACCTATGACGTAAAAGATGGTCTCGTTTTTCAAGGAGAGGATCGCAGTATTGTCCGCGCCGAGGCAGATCGTATCCACATGATTGTCTATGGGCGGACTCTCTTCGAAGCGACTTTGCCAGACGACAGTTTAGCTCCGGCACCCTTTGCTGAGGTTTCTTGGCTCTGTAAACCCAGTGCTAAGAATCCGGATCTCGTCGAGCTTTGGCGTCGAGAAGACCCCTTGATCGATGAAAAATGGACGGAGGGCGGTTCCTACTTTTTACTATCGGACCGAGTTCGAAGCTTCAACATCACCTATTACGATGACATCGGGAAAGAAGCGGAAGCACTTACCGAATGGGACATGAAGGAAAAAAAGGCTCTCCCTCGCCACATCAAAATCGAGTTGGAATTAGAACGACGACCAGATACTTGGAATGTCCTGGATGACACGGAAGTCAGCGACCTCAAGGAACGTAAACTTCGTTTTGTGCGCCACATTGTCATCGATCCGGTGGTCGCGCAGAGCGTTTCGAAGGAGTTTGCCTTTCTTCCCGCCATCCCCAAGGAGGCCCCCAAGGGAGAGAACCAACAGGCGGGCGGAGGTTCGGGGCCACAAGCTGCGGGAGGAGGGCGAAACGGTCTCAGAGGTCGCCAAGGAAGGGCTGGGGACACCCGGCTTCCGGGGCAGGGCCGGAGAGGGGACAAGGGCAAGACCCTGGACCCGGGTAAGGGCAGCAGGGGTAACAAGGGTCTTGACGATCTCCTCAAACGATTCCAAGGAGCCGGAGGACGGGGCAGAGGCCCCGGACTTCCCGGGCTGGGCGGGGGAAGAGGCCGACGAAGACGTTAGCCCTTTTCGCCCTGTTTCATTCCCACCATTCAGAATCAGGATCGGGAGGCCGGATTTTCTTTGGTCACAGTCTTGATTTTCAGCTCTTCGAGCTGATGAGGATCCGCGGGAGAGGGAGCCTCGGTCATCAAACAAGCTGCACTGGCAGTCTTGGGAAATGCGATGACATCCCGAATACTCTCCAAACCTAGGGCAAGAGTCACGATCCGATCAATCCCAAAGGCAAACCCACCATGGGGCGGAGCGCCAAATTGAAAGGCGTTCAGGAGGAAGCCGAACTTTTCTTGGGCTTCCTGTCGGGACATCCCAAGGAAATCAAAAATGCGCTGCTGTACATCCTGCCGGTGAATCCTGATGCTTCCCGAACCCAATTCCCAACCATTCAAAACGAGATCGTAGGCTCTTGACGGAACCTTGTCCGTGTTTTGAGAAAAATCCACATCCCAATCCTCGGGCGCAGTAAAGGGGTGGTGACTGAACTCATATCGTTCCTTGTCCAGGTTCCACTCAAAGAGAGGAAAGTGGGTCACCCAAGCAAAGGCAAAATCCCCTGGCTTTACCAACTCCAGTTTCTTTCCAAGGGTATTTCGAACTTCGGCGAGAGACTTTAAGACGATTGCCCGATCTCCCGCACCAAAAAGGAGAAGCCCCCCAGGCTGTAACCCGGTCTTTTCAATCAGGCTCTCCTCCAGGCCCTCCCGAAAAAATTTGGCAACCGGACCGGTAAGACCTTCGTCCCCCAACTTGCACCAAGCAAGTCCACGAGCACCATATTCTTTGGCCACCTCTTCTAGATTCTGGATTTCTTTGCGGGAAAAACTTCCCCCCTCGGGGACGGGGATTGCTTTGACACAACCTCCCGCCTCAAGAGCAGAGGTGAAGACCTTGAACTCCGTTCGGCCCACAAGCGCGGAAAGGTCCACAAGCTCCAGGCCAAAGCGCAAATCCGGCTTGTCTGTTCCAAAGCGCTCCATCGCTTCTTCATGACGAAGACGAGGAAAGGGTGCCACTAAATCCATTCCAAGGCATCGTTTGAAAGCGTGGACGACCGCCCCCTCCACGACCTGAAGAACATCTTCTTCTTCCACAAAACTCATTTCGAGATCCAGCTGGGTGAACTCCGGCTGGCGGTCCGCACGTAGGTCTTCATCTCGGAAACAGCGCGCAATTTGAAAATACCTGTCGAGTCCCCCCACCATCAAAAGTTGTTTAAAAATCTGAGGACTCTGCGGAAGAGCGTAGAACTTGTTCTGGTGGATCCGACTTGGAACGAGGTAATCTCTCGCCCCTTCCGGGGTGGTCTTCGTCAGGATAGGGGTCTCAACCTCAATGAATGCCTCCCCTAAGAGATAGTCCCGAAGGGCATGACAAAACCGGGAGCGAAACTCCAGCCCTTGGAGCATGCTGGGGCGACGCAGGTCCAAATAGCGATAACGCAAACGAGTTTCGATCGCGGTCTCATTCTTCTCGGAGAGATCGATGGGAATGGGCCTGGACTTGGAGAGAATCTCCATCTTCTTTGCAAAGACTTCGATTTCTCCCGTGGGGCGGTGGGGGTTTTTCTGCCCTTCCGCCCTGAGGGCAACCACCCCCTCGATCTTAAGAACATCTTCGTTGCCCAAGGAAGCTGCCTGTTCCAGCAGTTCCTCGGGGCTACCCTCCGCTTCAGGATCAAAGGTGATTTGGGTGATCCCAAAACGATCCCTCAAATCCACAAAGATGATACCTCCATGATTTCGAGCGCTGGCAACCCAACCACAAAGGGTCACGGACTTACCCTTATGACCACTGTGTAACTCGCCACAAGTATGGCTACGCATCCCAGATCTCCTACCGGTTTCTCCGATTCCTTGACACTCAACAGAGGCTCTGTCGAAATTTGAGGGTCCCACATTAGCCCCGAGGGTTGCCAAGATCGACCAAGCAGGCTTACGGAAATCCTTTTTTTTGGAAGGATGAGGGTCGATGGGGATTTATCGTTTCAGAATGAAGCCAGGAGACGCAAGGAAAGAAAAAGGCAAGAGGATCCCCTTCGAAGCCCTCCTTTGGTTTCTTTTCGCTTTCATTCTACTCCTCCTAACTGCCCAGGGTTCTTTTTACAAAGCCGATGCCCAACGCCTCGTCCTCCGGCTCAGCAATGGAGACCTGAGCTACCCCCATCACAAACTGTATCTCCCTCTACTTTTTGGATTTTCCAAGCTCCTGAGCCCCCTCCAACTTTCCCCCTTTTTGGTGGCGAGGTCCTTCTCCTCCTTTGGAGTCGCAGCAGGAGTAGCCTTCTGCTTTATGTGTTTCCGGACCTTAGGACTTTCCCTTCGCGTCACTCGGCTATGCACGGTTCTGACTCTTTTTGTTCCCACCGTTTTATTCTTCGGGACTACAGTCGAACTCCACGGCCCTTTTTTCGCGTTCACGGGCCTTAGCCTCTACCTTTGGGCAAGACTCATAAAAAAAAGCCTCAAGGGAGGCTCCTTGATCATTCCGGCCCTGCTCCTGGGTGGAAGCACCGCCTTTTCAGCCGGAGTGCACGCTTCGGGAATGATCCTGCCCGGTTTACTCCTGCCTTGGTATTTGGCTCGCACTTGGAAACAACCCGGCCCCAAATTTCTTCCCCTCAGCCTTTTTCTCGCCAGCCACGGCCTCCTCCTCCTGCTTTTCGCAAACCCTGGCCAATCAACAACCTTTCTCCGCGAAGGCTTCCACCATCCCACTGGCCTAAAGGAACTTCCGGGAATCCTCTGGTATGAATTCCTCTGGCCCTTCTTGCCGTTTTCCTTCACCTTCCTTCTGGCGTTTTTCCGCAAGGGGGTCCAAGGGGAGGTCATAGCCTTCCTCTTGGCTTTGATCCCTTATTTGGGAGGAGCCCTCCGGCTCATTGCGGGGGATCCCGAATTCGGCGCTTACCTGATTCCTCTAGCCCCTTTCGCAGCTTATCTCAGCGTACGGGCCATGGGAACATATGCCCTCTTCCTGATTCTTCCGGCCCTTTGGGTCCAATTTTCCATCCGGGCCATCTTTGCCCGGGAGCCAGCATATGAAATCAGGGTTCAGGGGCTTCATCGGGCCACGGAAGGTAAACCTGCCCTCCTCCTCATCGGAGATCCGGAGGAATTCAGTGCCTTTTTGGCAAAGGCTCCAGAATACAAAATCCTTCCTTTGGACTTGGTGGCCAAAATCCGCATGGAAGATCTGCCCCAATTGCTGGAAACCTTTGATCAAAACATGCGGAAAGAATGGAAAAAAGGAAGGCAGGTCCTTTTGACCAGAGGAGGTAAGCAGTATTTGGAAAACAGCCAAAAAAGCATGGGAAGGGGTCCCTGGGTTTTGAGGTATCTGAAAGGAAAATACCGCTTTTTGCATGTAAAGGCGGAGGGATTTGAAGCTTGGGTCTTAGGACGACCCAAGTAAATCCAAAGAGCCCTCCATGCTTTCAGGGCCGAAAACCCTGTGGAAATACCCGCCCGATAAACTGAAGTTCGAACAGGAAGCTGCGAAGAGAGAGAAAGACTTAAACCTGAGGATCCCGATTCCGAGATTGAAGGCGAATGAGCGCTCGCTTCAAGGCATACTCTGCCCTCGGTTGGTCAATTTTCAGATCTTTTTCGGCAAGCCTTCTCCGTGCACGTTCGACAGCCCTTTTGGCTCGGTCCACATCAATGATCTCAGGGTTCTCACCCGAATCCACCGTGAGATGAACCTCGGTTCCCCCACCAAAGTGATGCCTCACCTCGCCGAAGCCGCGGGTCAGAACAAAAAAGGTCTCCTTCCCATCAGGAAGTTGCATCTTGAGTAAGCCCACATCCACAGTTGTGATCATCGAGGCATGACCCGGGAGAATCCCCACGAGCCCATCCTCAGCAGGGAATTGGAGAGATTTAGCCTCCCCTTCGAAAACAACCCGGTCCGGCGTTGTGATCTTTACCTGAAGAAGGTTTTTATGCATCCCGTGGGACTCAGCCTGAGGTTTTGCTGCGGCAGCCATGATTTCAGCTCATCTTTTGGGCGTTTTCGAGAACCTCGTCGATACTCCCGGCATAAAGAAACGCCTGCTCGGGGATGTCGTCGTGCTTGCCTTCGATGATTTCCTTGAACGAACGAACGGTCTCGCTCATCGGCACGAAGCGGCCCGGTTTACCGGTAAATTGCTCGGCCACAAAGAACGGCTGCGAGAGGAAGCGTTGAATCCGCCTGGCCCGGGTCACGGTGACCTTGTCATCATCGGAAAGCTCTTCCATTCCCAAAATAGCAATAATGTCTTTTAAATCCTCATACCGCTGGAGGATTTGTTGGACCTGACGAGCGACCTTGTAGTGGTCTTCGCCCACGGTCGTTGGGTCAAGCATTTTGGAAGTGGATTTTAGAGGATCCACCGCAGGATAAATCCCTAGCTCGGCAATCCGTCTCTCCAGAATGATCGTCGAATCGAGGTGAGCGAAGGTAGCCACTGGTGCAGGGTCGGTAATATCATCCGCAGGCACATAGACAGCCTGCATCGAAGTCACCGAACCATCCTTGGTGGAGGTAATACGCTCTTGGAGGGCACCCATCTCGGATGCCATGGTCGGCTGATACCCCACCGCAGAAGGCATCCGTCCCAAGAGAGCAGAGACTTCCGAACCGGCCTGCACAAAACGGAAGACATTATCAATAAAAAGAAGCACGTCCTTTTTTTGGACATCCCGGAAGTACTCCGCCATGGTCAAACCCGAAAGGGCGACACGCAGACGGGATCCAGGTGGCTCGTTCATCTGCCCGAAAACAAGGACCGCGTTATCCAGCACAGAGGACTGCTTGCCTTCGGGATCCACATATTCCGCCTCGGCCATTTCCAACCAGAGGTCATTGCCCTCGCGGGTCCGTTCACCGACACCGCAGAAGACGGAAAATCCACCTTTTTCCACCGCGGTAATCCGAATCAGCTCCTGGATCAAAACGGTCTTTCCCACCCCAGCTCCACCAAAGAGACCAATCTTGCCCCCCTTGGCAAAGGGACAAAGGAGGTCCACCACCTTGAGCCCAGTCTCAAAGACTTCGGAAATCGCCAGCTGATCCTCATACTTCGGTGCAGGCCTATGAATCGGCCAATAATCAGCGGCATCCACGCCCCCCATGATCTTGCCCGTCCGAGGATGAGGAACTCCCTTTTCAAGCGGATTTCCAAGCAGGTCAAAGAGGCGCCCGGTCGTGGCTTCTCCTACAGGGACCTTAATGGGTGCTCCCGTATCCACCGCCTCCTGGCCTCTTTTCACACCATCAGTAGAGGCCATAGCCACACAGCGCGCGGTATCATTGCCCAAGTGCTGCGCAACCTCGAGGACAAGGAGGCCATTAGGGGCACCCTCATGAGCTACATGCACAGAGTTATAGATCGCAGGCATCTTCCCCTCAGGAAAGCGCACATCGACAACAGGCCCAAAGACCTGAAGGATCTTTCCCCCCGTTCCGGTCTTTCCGGTGCCAGTCTTAGCAGCACCCTCATTCTTATCAGTCACGCTCGTCAACTTTCTGTCCTCAACTTAGATAGTTTTGAATTCCCTTTTTGAAGGAGGGGCAAGCTTTGGGATAGAAACTCCCATTCCCACACTCTTTTGAGAAATAAGATCAGGAGATCGCCTCGGCCCCTCCAACAATATCCAACAGCTCCGTAGTGATCCGCTCCTGCCTGGCACGGTTGAATTCCTTGCGAAGATCCGCCTGCATTTCGCCAGCTGCGTCGGTGGCACTTTTCATCGAGACCATGCGCGAAGCATATTCCGAAGTGAGGGACTCCATCAGGAGATTAAAGAGTCTTGTCTCCAAGTATTTGGGGACCAGGCGTTCAAAGATGGTTTGCTCACTGGGAACCAGAAGAGGTTGAGATTGGAACCCTCCCTCTTCTCGGGAAACCGTCTTTTCAGCACTGAGCGGTAATAGCCGAAAATCAGTGGGCTGGTACTTGGCCATCGAAAGGAACTTGGTATAGACCACCCTCATCTCATCGACCTTACCAGAAGTAAACTCTTCCGTAAGAAAACGAGAAATCCTTGCCGCATCCCGGTACCCAATCAGCTCCAGTGAGGGGTCATCCAGGTAGGCTTCCAGGTGAAGTCCCAGCTTTTTCACAAAACTGGATCCTTTCTTTCCGATCACATAAAAACGAAGGTCTCGCCCCTCCTGTTCCCGAAGGACGCGCCGGAGAAGGGAGAAGATATTTGCATTGTAGGCACCACAGAGTCCTCGGTCGGAAGTCACCAAGAGAATCCCTGTAACAAGCCCTTTACGTTCTTGGAAGAGAGGAGGAACTTCGTCTCCTGAAAGAACGGAAGCGGCCAAAGATTGCACCAACTTCTCGATCTCTTCGGAGTAGGGCCCACTGGCCACCGCCCGATCTTGGAACCTCCGAAGCTTGGTGGTCGCCACCATCTCCATGGCCCGAGTGATCTGCCGGATATTCCCGACAGATTTGATTCGGACTTTTAGTTCACGGATGTTCGCCATTCTTTTTTCCTATCTTATTTCCTTGATCTCCCCAAGCGGAGAAAGGAAGGAACTCCTGGGTTCAGGCTAAGAATCGTTGGTTGAAAGCCTTAATCCCTTCTTCGATCTTTTCCTTAACCTCATCGGTGAACTTGAGGTCGCTTTCGCGGATCAGAGTCTCAACTTCCGGCCGCTCCTCGGCCATAAATTCCAAGAACTCCTTCCGCCATCGCTGCACCTCGGAAACAGGAACCTGGTCCAAGGAACCGGAGGTGCCCGCGTAAATCACCATGGCCTGAGAAATCGCGGGGAAGGGGGTGTACTGCCCCTGTTTCAAGAGTTCCACCAAACGCTCACCGAGGTTCAGTTGATCCAAGGTCGCCTTATCCAAGTCCGAACCAAACTGTGCAAAGGCGGCCAACTCACGGTATTGAGCTAGATCAAGACGCAAAGAGCCTGAAACCTTCTTCATGATCGGAATCTGAGCCGCGCCCCCAACACGAGAAACGGAGATGCCGACATTGACGGCAGGACGGACCCCTGCATTGAAAAGACCCGGCTCCAAGAAAATCTGCCCATCTGTAATGGAGATCACGTTGGTCGGAATGTAGGCCGAAACATCACTCTCCTGGGTTTCAATCACGGGGAAAGCGGTCAAAGAACCGGCGCCCTTCTGATCAGAGAGCTTGGCTGCTCTCTCCAGCAGGCGGGAGTGGAGGTTGAACACATCGCCAGGAAAAGCCTCCCGTCCCGGGGGACGACGCAGGAGCAACATCACCTGACGATAAGCCACGGCTTGCTTATAAAGATCGTCATAGAAAATGACGACATGACGCCCCTCGTCCCGGAATCGCTCTCCAATCGCGCAGCCGGAATAGGGCGCCATATACTGCATCGAAGCGGGGTCAGAAGCTGGAGCGGAAACGATGCAGGTATACGCCATGGCTCCGTGCTCAGTTAGGGTCTTCTCAACAGCCTTCACTGTGGACTGTTTTTGCCCCACTGCAACATAGATGCAAATCACCTGTTCAGGGTTGTCGGGATCGCCGCCCCCCGTTTCCTTTTGATTCAGGATTGTGTCCAGGATCAGCGCAGTCTTACCCGTCTGACGGTCTCCAATGATCAACTCTCGTTGTCCCCTACCCACAGGAATCATCGAGTCAATAGCAAGAATTCCTGTCTGCATCGGTTCACAGACGGGCTGGCGCTCCGTCACCGAGGGTGCCTTGCCCTCGATGGGGAGGTATTCGCTCTCCGGAAGATCGATCATCCCTCGCCCATCCACGGCCTGCCCCAAAGCGTTGACGACGCGACCAATCATCGCTTTCCCGGTAGGGACAGAGATAATCCGGCCCGTAGACTTGACGACATCGCCTTCCTTCACCTTGGTGTCATCACCCAGAAGGACAGCCCCAACATTGTCCTCTTCAAGGTTCAGGGCAACACCATAAACCCCATTGGGAAACTCCAGAAGCTCGGACATCATGCAGTCGCTGAGACCAAATACACGGGCGACACCATCACCCACCTGCAACACGGTGCCGATTTTGGCCTGCTCGGCCTCGGCTTCGAAGCCTTCAATCTCCTTTCGAAGAATAGCGGTGACTTCTGAAGGTTTGAGATCCATCGTTTGAAATCCTTATTTTAAAAGGGAAGTGAGACCGGAAAGGGGTCAGCACATCCCGATTCATCTGTAAGTCCCAATCAATCCTTGGAGGAGGAGCCTCCGAGTGCCCCCCGCAAAGGAAGGGCTTTGAGTTTTTTTCCTAATGCTTCAATCCGCCCTTTAAGGCTCGCATCGAACATCTGATCTTCGAGATAGACCACAAATCCTCCACAGAGCTCAGGCCGTTTCGTTTGTTTCAAGGAGACTTTCGCTCCAACTTTCTTCCCAAGTGAATCCTCGAGTTTTGAAAGATCCTCAGATTCCAAGAGATCAAAGGTCTCCACCCTTCCCTCCATCCTTCCCTCAGCTTCCAAAGCCTTGGAATGAAAGGAGCGAGCGATGTCGGGAAGGAGGGCCAAGCGCCCTCGCTCCAAAAGTACTTCCAAGAGTTTCAGACTTCCTTCGTCAGGAGTCCGCTCTTCGACTCGAAGGACCTTTTCCAGAAGCTCCAACTTCTTGGACCGCTCGATGTTTGGACTATCAATCAGAGATCGAAGCTCGGGCGATTCGAAAGCAACCTCCATGAGCGACAAATCCTGATCGATGGCTTCCAAACGCCCATGAGTCTTGGCAATCTCAAAGAGGGCTTCGCTATATCGAGGGATCGGTGATGCCATGTTTTACCTCACCGATCCTTGGAACCTGAAGTCTGAGCAACAAAGTCCCGAACGAGTCGCTCTTGGTCCTTACCCTTGACTTCTCTCCCGAGAAGTTTCGTGGTTGCTCCAAGAGTAAGGTCCACCACATGATCCCGAAGCTCGCTCATCGCTTTTTGTTTTTCTGCTTCGATCTCAGCGGCAGCCCTCTGACGCTCCTTCGCGGACTCTTCCCGGGCTTTGGCCATGAGTTCGTCGTACTGTTTCTCCGCACGTTCTTTGGCTTCCCTGACCTGGGCCTGGGCTTCCCTTCTTGCCTCTTGCAGCTGGCTTTCCACCTCTTTTTGCGCAGCCACAGCAGCGGATTTCGCCTCTTCCGCACGCTGGATCGCCTCTTCGGCTCTCAAATCCCTCTCATAGAGAGCCTTTGAGATGGGTCCAAAGACGAACTTCCACATAAAAGGAAGCGCAATCAAGAAAATCACCCAAGTCCAAAAGGTCGCGCCGATTTGATGAGGGTCCAGAACATCAAGTCCTTCGCCCCCTTCGGAAACCCATGCCAGCATGACCGGTATACCCATTCTTCAACCTCCGGTTCGGGGAAACCCAATGAAGATTTCCCATCCAAAGTACCATAGAACCGCTCGGAACCCTTCTCCTAAAAAGTCGAAGAGAAAAGCCCGCAGAGAAGGTCCCCTGGACTATTTGAGTGCGAGAAGGAGCGTGACGACCACTGCGAAGAGAGCAACACCTTCGATCAGTGCGGAGAGAATCAAAGCATTCCCTCGGATATTGTCTGCGGCTTCGGGCTGCCGGGCAATCGCCTCGCCGGCCCCCTTACCAATATTGCCGATACCGAGCCCGGCACCGATTGCGGCGATCCCAGCACCAATGCCTGCCCCAAGCCCGGCAAGGCCAGCAGCAGAGTTCGCCGTATTTTCAAGAATCCCGAGAATCGTCGAAAGCATTCCAATTGTCTCCTGAAACAAAATCAGTGGGCCAACAGGCCCTTGTCATAAAAAAACCGAAGGATCCCTGAACACAATGCGCAGAACCATTCGCGCCGCCCGGAAATCCGAAAAACCAAAAACCTCTCAATGATCCGGATGCATCGCCATCTGGATGAACAGGATCGAAAGATAGGTAAAAATATATGCCTGCAAGAGAGCGACAAAGCCCTCAATAATCATGATGAAAACCGCCAAGCCGACAGAAGGAACAGCAACTCCGTATGCAAGCTTTCCGATGCCTCCGGCAGCGTAAAAAATCAGCCCCATAAAGGAAAGGACCACGAAGTGCCCGGCCAACATGTTTGCAAAAAGACGGACAGTCAAAGCAAAGGGCTTGGCCAAGAGACCGATGATCTCCACAACAAAGAGAAGCGGGACCAAGAGCACGGGTAAGCCGTGAGGAACCAGCCCTTTCCAGAATCCAAAGAAACCCTGCTTGAAGATCCCCCCTCCCACCATCATGGCGAGAGTCGTTGCAGCCAAGGCACCGGTGACAAAAATGGAGGCCGTCGCCGTCGCCCCATGGGGAATCAGTCCGAGTAGGTTTTGAAACGCGATGAAGAAGAACACAAAGAGAAAATAGGGAAGGAAGGTTTCTGTCCCCTTTTCGCCCATAATGGGCTTGACCATTTCATCCCGGATATAGAGAACAAAGCCGGAGAAGACACGACCCAGCCCCCCCAACTTCCCGCCCTTTTTCAACTTTCCAACAAGGGGGAAAAAGAGCAGGAACATCAGGATGACAGCAAGGATCTGAAACAATTGGATGTTGAAGATCCGAAACTGAACAGCTCCGAAATCCACCTGATAGGGAGTCGGAGAAGGAATGACGTGATGAAAGAGGTAGATAAAGACATTACCAGTCTCTTCTCCCCCGGCCCCTCCCGTATGGCTCCCCTCGGCAACAGCAGCCCTTCCACCCTCCTGCAGGAGAACGGGCAGAAATGCCGGCAAGGTGGCGAGAGAGGAGAAGAACATCCTCTTTGTTCCAGGTCGTTCAGGGCGCCCCTCCAGGGGGGCCTTCTGTTGCAGTTCCAAGGTCCGTTTTCCTTTCTTTCCCGGGCTTTGAGACCAAGCTCGAAATTTGGCCCGGCATGATATTCGCGGAAGCCAGAAAGAAAAGCCTGAACCTGGAAAAACTGAAAGAAAACGCTCCGTCAGCCTGCAGCCCTTTGATTCCGCGGGCGGGAGAGAAAGGCAAAAAGCAGCTGAAAACTGAAGGTACCAAAAATAAAGCCCAAACCATAGGCTTCAAAGCTCCCTAGCCCCTTCAAGGGGCGGGCGAGAAGAAACATCCCAAGCCCCAGGAAGATCAGCTTCGAGAGAAAACCCATCGCCATAGGAAGGAGAGGATTCGCAGTTTTTTTGCGCATCTTCGCGGTCCAATAGGCAAGAGCAAAGCCCAGGAAGGCCGAAAGTCCAAGGCCGATCAAACCACCATGGAGGAGTTGGGTTTCCTGCTTCGGACTCTCTGCATATTCTCCTACAAAAAGAAAGAGTAGGATGACCCCCACAAGAGGACCGATAAACCCCATCCATGCCGCTCTCGCCTCGGCCTTGGACCCGGGATGCTCCCCACTCCCCGAAGGAACCACAGCATGGGCTTGGTCCTCTCCGTTCTCTGTCTCACCTCTGGTCGTTTGCATCTGAGTCCTCGTCCCTCGAAGGTTGTAAAGCATCCTCCCCCTTGGGAGAGGCCTTTTTACGCAAACTCCGCCGGGATGGAAACAAGGTCCCCGGAGAAATCGTCTCCACCAAATTGATAAATCCCCCCACCGCCCCCAGAAAGCCCAAAACCAGGAGGAAGAGAGGAGATGTATCCAACCATTGATCCAAGGCCCATCCGCCAAGGGAAAAAACCACTAAGCTGAAACCAAAGGTCCATCCGGCAGTGGCCTGGGGCCCCGCAAGGGCGGCAAGAGCAGGCTTCCGTTTGCGTGCCTCCTTTTCATCCTTCTTTGCCGGCTCCTTCATTGGAAAAAAAGAACTTAGCGTCCCAGCAAGCTTTTCCTCCTTTTTTTTCGGATTCGAATCTCCCCATTGATTCTGATGGAAACCTCATCCGGCTTTAGGCACGATCTCAGGATTCCCCGGGTTAAAGTCATGGAGCAGGTGCTGGGCTAGAAGAAGATGGAAGAACTCACCCCCGAAGAGATCGTCGCAAGACTCGACCAACACATCGTCGGCCAAGAAAAGGCCAAACGAAAAGTCGCGGTCGCCCTTAGAAACCGTTGGCGCAGAAGACGTCTTCCCCCCGAGCTGGCTGCTGAGGTCTACCCCAAAAACATCCTCCTCATCGGGCCCACCGGAGTGGGCAAAACCGAAATCGCCCGCCGCTTGGCCGGCCTCGCGAATGCCCCTTTCCTTAAAGTTGAAGCGAGCAAGTTCTCCGAAGTAGGGTACCACGGCCGCGACGTGGAGACCATGATCAGGGATCTCGTCGAAGTAGCCGTCAGGCTTGTCCAGCAGGAAAAAGCGGTTGCAATCCAAGAAGAAGCCCGGGAACGGACCCATAAACGCATCCTTGACGCAATCTATCAAAAGGAGGGTTTATCCGAACCCGAGGATTTTGGCACAGACTTGGATTTGTCAGACCTTTCCAGTTCTCACTTTCCGGAGGAGGTTCAATTCGTCCATGATGGGGGTCTCTGGCGACCCATGGCTGGGGCCGAAAAGCCCCCAGAAGAAGGCCCTGAAGATGCGGACTCCAGCCTGGAATACGATCAGGAGCGGGAAGCTGCGCGGCAAGACTGGAAGCGGCGCTTGGAGTCCCTTGAAATCGAAGACACGACCATTGAAATCGAGGTGAAGGATCGCAGCAATCCAACCCTCTCCATCATGGGACCTGCGGGACAGGAGGCGATGGGAATCGATGGCCAAGCCCTGCAAAAACTCTGGGGGCGCGGAGGGCCCAACTACCGTGAACGCAAACTCACCATCGCAGAGGCCAGAAAACTCATCCAGGAAGAAGAGGCCGAAGCCCTCGTCGATCCCGAGGAAGTCCAACAGGAGGCCATCCGACGTGTAGAGAATGATGGCATCCTTTTCATTGACGAGATCGACAAGGTAATCGGCACAAAAAACCCCAGCGGCCCCGATGTCTCACGGGAAGGAGTTCAACGAGACCTCTTGACCGTTGTAGAGGGTTGCACGGTTTACACCCGGTATGGTTTTATCAAAACGGACCACATTCTTTTCATCGCTGCAGGTGCCTTCCACTTCAACAAGCCAAGCGAATTGATTCCCGAGCTCCAAGGTCGCTTTCCCGTCAGGGTTGCTCTCCGAGATCTGGCTGAGGAGGATTTTGCGCGGATCCTTGTCGAACCTAAAAATAGTCTCATTCACCAATATACGGCCCTGTTGGCAACCGAGGGGGTCAAGCTTTCCTTCACCAAGGGGGGTATCCAAAAGTTGGCCCAGGTCGCATTCAAAGCCAACCGAACAACCCAAAACATCGGAGCTAGGAGGTTGATGACAACCTTGGAACTTCTCCTCGAAACCATCTCCTTTGAGGCTCCCAACCTCAAAGGAAAAGAAATTCAAGTGGATGAAAACATGGTCGAAGAGCGACTTGGGGACGCCGCAGATGATCCAGATTTGATTAAATACATGATCTAATCCGCAGAATGCCAACCGGCATGATTAGAAAAAGGACAAGATTAGATCTTCTCATCCGGTATTTTTATGAGACTCTTTTAAGAAAATCACGAAGAACGCGAGCTGGGTAAAACCTTTTGTTTTTTCTGCAATTCCCCTATTCGGAAATGGCTCGGCCGAACCAAACAACTCTCACGAATGGAAGAAATCTCCCACGAACTTGTCCAAAAAGCCCAACAGGGGGATGAACAAGCGACAAGACAGCTTATTGAAGCTCTCCATCGGCCCATTCATTCCACCATTCACCGCTTTTTGGGAAACCGATTTGCGAACCAGGCAGAGGATATAGCCCAGGACATTTTCCTGAAGATCTTCCGTACCCTGCACCGCTTCGATCCTGATCGAGGGGTTAAATTTACGACCTGGGCTTTCGCATACGTTCGAAACCACTGTTTTGATGTTCTCAAAAAACGCCGAATCCCGACCGTATCGCTCAATCCAGGTAGAGTTGGTGAAGATGACGACAAGTGGGAACTCCAAGACCCTACCGCTCGTAAACCTTCTGAGAATGCCTTGAATTCAGAGCTTGGAACCCAAATCGAACTTGCCTTACAGAAATTGAACGAGCCTCAGAGGATGGTCTTCGTCCTGAGAGAATATGAACAAATGGACTTGAAAAGTATTGCGGAGATCATGGATTCCACGGAGGGAACCGTGAAATCGAGGTTGCACCGAGCAAGAGAAAACCTTAAGCAACTACTTTCGCACTACTTAGAGAACAACTCCGATTTGGTAGAAGAGCAAGCGGGAAACAAGCCAGGCAAAAATCCGGACGGGAACCCAAACATTGGAAGGGGGGAAGAATGAACGAAAAATCCCGCAAAGATCAACGATCTGGGACTCCTCGCTCTGGGACTCCTCGCTCTGAAACTTCTGGCTGCCAGAAACCGGTCTCGGGCTCACCAACCGAGAATGGATTCTATGAGTTTTTGAAAACAGGAAGCTCCTGGGAAGGAGAGGATTGGAAAGGGATTCTTTTCTCCTACCGAGTCCCTGAACCCAAGCCCGGATTCGTGGACCGCATCCTCGAAGAAAAAAAGTTCCAAGACCTCCTCCAGGAGCACAAGGTTCCCGAACCTTCCAAGGGATTCGTTCCAGAGACATTTGCCAAGGTCCTCAAGGAGCGGCACGACCTAAACCGCCAAAGGAAAGCCCTCCAAGCGGATTCCGGGAACACGCCTCATCGAGCCGCCTCCCTGTTCCAAGCCCGGATTTTGGTTTTTGCCGCAGCTCTTGCCGCCATCCTGATCCTGACCTTGATTCTCCTAAGGCGCAATGCTACTCCCTTGGTCCCCCAAGGAAACCCCATTGAAACGGCGGGGAGGTTCATCCAACCCTCAGATTTCCCCAAGTTGGGGAGCAACCCATTCAGCAGAGTCCTCGCGAGTACACAGACTTCCTTCCTCCCTCCCCCACCAACCTTCGTTGACTTTGATGAGGATCGATGAGCTTTCCCTTCTTGCGCTCCTCGGCTGTTTTGAGCCTTCCCTGGCTTTTATTCTCACCTTTTCTTGCGGGGCAAAGCGTTCACAACTCCAAACATGCACCCCCCGCCAGAAAACCCATCCCTATCTGGGCCTCCTCGGAAAAGGCGGGACTGAAAACCCCTCAGGACCTGGCATTTGTCCATGCTCTTGATCAGGCCTGGTCAACAGGAAAAGCCGAACGGGTTCTGGCTCTCTTCGATCTTCTTCACCCCCAGGTCAAAACCGACCTGCGAGCGAGGGTCCTTGGGACTACTGGTGGGAAGCCTTGCATTCGGAGAAGTCGTATCCTTGCCATCACGACCGCGGGTTCCTGGAGAGCCCTTTTCCTTTCCGCCGAGATCCGCTTCCCTATAAAAAACCCCATTCCCGGCCATGATTCAACCAAGCTTCAAGCTCGGCTCTTTGAAATCGCGGTGATCCCGGGGATTCCCGCAGCAAAAAACCTGGAAGGAACCCACCGGACACAAAGCCCGCTCCCTAAAGGTCGTCTCCTTCTGGAAACTCTTCCGGAATCCCAAGCCCACGTCATGAGCCCTCAAACCGAAGACGGCTCGGCAACCCTCGGTTCCCCCATTACCCCGGGAGCCCGCTATCGCTGTGGACCCTGCAATTTTGAAATAGGAATCCCCAATGCGGATAGTAAGGAAACCTCCCTACATGGAGGCTGGTTCCTCATCGGTCGGCCTCCCTTTTTATCGGGAACCTTTGAACAAGTTGAAATCTACCATTTGGAGTCCGATTTTTCCGTAGAGTTGGTCGTGCATCCAGATCCCAGCAAGGGTCCTGAATATTTAAAGCAATGCTTACTCTCTGCCTGCTGTGGGATCGCCGCCTGCCATGACATGGACCCCGATTTGATTCGGCCCCACCACGATCAACCCCGCACAATTTCCATCGATGGCCGCAAGGTCATGGTCACTTCCTTCGAAGCCAAAAAAACGCCGATTCTTCCTGCGCGATCCTTCCTGCTTTTTGGCTACCAACATTTCCCTGTGGATTACTTCATCAGCTTCCAGGCGGCTCCCGGTTCGCTAAAGCTCGAGGACCCACGGGTTCTCTCCATCTTTCGCACGTTCCGAATCCTTCGGCCCAACCGACCCAGTTCGGATACCAAGCGCTTGGCCATAGCCGCACATGGAGGAGGTGGCAGTTTCGTAGGAAATGACTTTTCTCACCCTGCCCTTGGCCTCCTTCAACCTGGGGTTCCGGGATGGAAGACCTTCCGGAAACTTGGCATCACTCGATTCCAAGTGGGTTGGAAAGACCCTAAAACCAAATCATGTCTCCTGCTCGCAGCACTCGAGCGACCCCAAGCAAACTGGACACAAAATTCCATGCTATGCTGGTTTGAGGCCTGGCTGAGAAGCCAAGGAACAAATTTTGAAAAACTTGGAAAGATCTCAAAAATCCAAATCGGCCAACATCCAGGCCTCCGAGTCAATTTTGAACGGATGACCCCCAATGGGCGGAGAATCCGAGGTTTCCAGATCCTCCTTTTCAAGGACAAGCTCCTTTACCTCATACGCGGTGAGGCAATGCCCGGCCCCCAACAAAGGGAAACCTACGAACTCCTCCAAGGCCGCGCCCTGGCTTTGCAACTCCATTGAGCCTTCTAACCTGGGAGAGAGTATCGAGCTCTTCGAAGCTTCCGGGCAACCAGGATTAAGGATAAGCGCTGTTCTGGAGGGCTCCTTTGGATCAGGGGGAGCAGCCAAGAAAGGTGCCTCCAATGGATCTTTGAGAGATGGTCCCGTGCTTCGGCTCTTACATAGGAGTCGGGGGACTGCAAGTTTTGCAACCACAAACGAAAGGCGGAAGGACAGCTTTTCGGCCCTCGCTCCCTAGGGGGAATCTCCACAGGAATGGAGATTTCCCAATCATTCATGGGACCCATTGGGATAGAATTCGGCGATGCTCCCTGAGAGAAAAAAGGGATCCAAAGGAAGTTCAAGAGGAGGAAAAACACATTCAAGTTTACCCCATTTTCAAAAGCCTTGTGGGTGGGGGCTGCAATCTTTTTGCCCCTCTTTTTTCCTTCCGCTTGGAATCAAAGGGCTTCCCTCGATCTAGAGAATCAAGCGGGTATATTGAAGAAATGCAGATGAAACAGAGAAAGGTCCAATGCGCTTAGGTCTCACACAAAACCTTCGGGCCGAGCAACGTCTGATCCAATCCCCCCAAATGATTCAGGCGATGCAGGTTCTCCAGTATCCCTTATTCGAACTCAAGGATCGGATCGATCAGGAGTTGATGGATAACGTTTTTCTGGATATCAAAGAGAATTCGGAGGAGACCTTAAGTAGCCCAGCACCTTTGGATGCCAATTCCTCTACGACGAGCGCTTCCCCTGAAACTCCCAGCTCGGCAAACACTCAGGAGAGAGAAGCCTCACAGAGCCAAGAAGGAGAGCTTCAATCCTCCCAGGAAATCTCCGGGGAAAGGGCGGCAGAGGATGGGGCCCAGCCAGATTCCATCGATGCGGCCATAGAAGAAATCAACTTCGACACAAGCCAACAATATGAAATCCTGGATGATCTCGAGCGAAGGACCGAAGAGTATCGCCCGTCCCGAGTCGCCATCAACTCAGACGAAGAATCGAGATTTGAAGCCATCCAAAATGCCCCAGGGCCGACTGAGTCCTTAAGCGAACACCTCATCCAGCAGTTAGGGCTTCTTGACTTGGATGAAAAACAAAAGATCCTTGTCGAATACATCATCTATTCCCTTGACGCGGATGGGCGACTCATGAATCCCTTGGATCCATCCGAAGTTTCAGAAGAAGTAGACTTTGAAGTTAGTGAGGAGGACCTTGAGGAAGCCATCCAAATCACCCAAACCTTGGATCCTCCCGGGGTCGGCGCTAGAAGCCTCGAAGAATGTCTTCTACTGCAACTTGATGCGATCGAGGAGGACCACCCTCTCGCCCGAGAACTGGTAAAAAAACATCTCGAAAATTTGAGCATGAACAGGATGCCTCGGATTGCCAGAGAAACTGGGGCCACAATTAGGGAAGTAAAAGAAGCAGTTGAATTTCTGCGAGCCCACCTTCATCCCCATCCAGGCTCTCAATTCGGGGACGTCAAGAACCAAGTGATTCATCCAGATGTCATTGTTGAAGAAATTGAGGGACGTTTCGAAGTCAAAGTTTTGAAAGGGGGGATTCCCACTCTTCAGATTTCACCCGTCTATCGACGCCTCCTTCAGGAATCCAAGGATGATCCCAAGGTGAGGGAGTATCTCAAGAAAAAGATCGAATCCGCCAAATGGTTCATAGACGCTGTTCTGCAAAGACAGAGCACAATTGAACGAATCGCAACCGCCATTGTGAAAAAACAAGCAGAGTTTCTGCGAAAGGGATGGCGCTATTTACGCCCCCTTCGAATGCAAGATATCGCCGACGAAGTGGGTGTCCATATCTCCACGGTCAGCCGTGCGGTTTCAGGGAAATTCATTCAAACCCCCCAGGGGATTTTTGATATGAAACGTTTCTTTTCGGCAGGGACAAAAAGTGACAGCGGAGAAATGCTGAGCCAACAGGCGGTCAAACAAAAGGTCCAAGCCATCGTGGATCGCGAGGATCCTAAGCACCCATTCTCTGACGATGCGATCGTCCATGAGTTGGAAAAAGAGGGGATCCACATCGCTCGAAGGACGGTAACAAAATACCGAAAGACCCAAGGGATACCCTCTTCCTCCCGCCGCAAACGGTATTGATCAAACCTTCCATTCACCTCGGAAAGGATGGGGGTGCAGAGCCAGGGATTCCTTGAATCCCTCTGAATCCGGCCCTTCTTGGATTGCAAGCTCCCTCTCTCGAGTTATGTTCTGGCCCCCAAAGATCCTATTGAATCAAATTTTTCCTTTGTACGATTGGAGTAAAGCCTCATGGCAAAGATGCGCGCACCTGAAATCAAGACAGGGATGGCCCTTGAGATCGACGGAGATCTCTTTCTGGTTGTGACTCGAGATCATGTCACACCCGGAAAAGGCCAAGCCCTTTACCATTTTCTCTTGCGAAGCCTGAAAACCGGTAGCCAGAAGCCCTTGCGAATGGGGAGCAATGATTCTGCGGAGGTGGCATACCTGGAACGTAAGAAGTGCCAATACCTCTACAAGGATGCGCACGGTTATGTGTTCATGGATGAACAAACCTATGAGCAATTCCCACTGAACGAAAACCTGGCGGGAGAACAAATGGGGTTCATCACAGAGAACTCCACTGCAGACGTCACTTTTTACAATGAAACACCCGTGAGCGTGGATCTACCAGCCAGCGTTGTCCTTGAAGTGATAGAGGCCGAAGAAGCCATTCGTGGGAATACCGCCACCAACGTAACTAAAAACGCAAAATTGGAGACAGGTATGGAGGTGAAAGTCCCCATGCATATTAAAGTCGGGGACAAAGTGAAGATCAGCACTGCAGACAAGAGTTTTCAGGGCCGAGTCAATGATTGATCCGCTTACTTCCTGCATTCCGACTGCTTTCCGCGGTCCACTGCAACAAAAACCCCTTGCATAGGGACTCTCTTTTCACAGGGACAAAGGTCAAAAAAGAGTTCACGACCTCTTAGGCTCTTTGGCTTCTTTCCGCTTTTTCTTCTTTTGTTTGGAAGCCCAGATCTTCTTCCACTCCTTTAGGTTTTGTGGATTCATGCTTTCGCCTGTTTTGTGAAAATGTTCGACGGCCTCAACAGCTTCTTCCGGGTCATCGGTCAAAAGAATGAGATAGTGATCCTCCGGTGAGATGGTGCCTCCACTCACCATCGATTTGCGCATCCAACGAAGAAGCCCGGAATAAAACTCCTTCCCCATCAGCACGACAGGGAAGCCTTGGACTTTACCGGTCTGCACCAAAGTGAGGGCTTCGAAAAGTTCGTCCATCGTCCCGAACCCCCCAGGTAAGACCACGTAGGCCTGGGCATATTTGACGAACATGACCTTGCGTGCAAAAAAGTAGTCGAACTCAATCTCAACATCTTGGTAGGGATTGGGTTTCTGTTCGAAAGGCAGCTTGATGTTCAGACCAATGGAAAGCCCCCCTCCCTGCTTCGCTCCCTTATTGGCGGCTTCCATGAGGCCGGGTCCACCCCCGGTGATCACTGCCCAGCCTTTACGGGCAAAACCCTCTGCAACCTTTGTCGCCAACTCATACCAAGCTGTCCCGGGTTTTGTCCTGGCAGAACCGAAAATGGAAACGGCCTTCCCCACTTGCCGGAGAGTTTCGAAACCCTCCACAAACTCCCCCATGATCTTGAAGACTTGCCAGGTATCCTGGCCTGTTCGCAATTCGGCCAAGACTTCCTGATCCAGCTTTCTGATCTTTCTGATATCCATATTCTACTTTCCTCAAGGGTAAGCTCTTCGAGAGACAACCCAGGGCTAATGAAAAAACAATGAACATTCAATCTCTATTTTCCCTTCTTCTGGGTCTCCTCCTTGGGGCCGGGATGAACGATGGGGGAAGAGCACAAGAAGTACCCATCCCACCAGGGCTCGTCAGCCACAAAGCCTGGGAGAAGTTTTCCAGGATTCCGGAGATCCGACTCTGGTTTCAAACAGCCGCATCCCGTTCAAAGGGGCGAATGAAGATCCAAAGCCTAGGGCGTACCCCCGAAGGAAAGGAACTCTTTCTTGCTTTGATCTCTTCGGAATCTCATCTCACCCGTCTTAATAGGATTGGCAAGGAGATCCGCGCGCTGGTATCGGGGGAATCAAAACCCAAAAAGCAGACCCCAGCCATTGTTTGGCTCTCCTTCGGTGTCCACGGAAACGAGCCCAGCCCCAGCGAAGCAGCAATGAACCTTACTTATCGTCTGCTTACAAGCCCGGGGGCTAAGCAGCTCCTTTCCCGCCTGGTCATTGTAATCGACCCCTGCTTGAACCCGGACGGGAGGGAACGCTATGTGAGCAGCTTGGTCTCCCGCCTGGGGGATTCTGCAGATCCAGACCCCCTCAGCTTTGAGCATGACGAGCCATGGCCGGGGGGAAGAACAAACCATTATCTCCAGGACCTCAACCGTGACTGGGCTTTTCAGACACAAGCGGAAACACAAGCCCGCATCCGGAATTGGCTTCTTCTTCCTCCCCAGGTCCATGTTGATTTCCATGAGATGTGGGCAGAGCGAGAGTATTTCTTTTTTCCTGCCGAACTCCCTGTCCATCGGAGCGTCCCTCGGTCTGTTCTGCGCTGGCACAAAGTCTTTGGTAAAGCAAATGCCAAGGCCTTCGATGCAAAAGGATGGCGTTTTTATTCCGGGGAGGACTTCGATCTCTTTTACCCAGGGTATGGGGACTCATGGCCCTCACTCATGGGAGCAGTGGGCATGACCTATGAGGTGGGCGGCCATGGAAACGCCGCCCTTGCCTACCGACGCTCCGATGGAAAAATCTGGACTCTTGCTGACCGAGTCAAGCGTCACAGCGAAGCCGCTTGGACCACTCTGAAGACCGCTGCAAGCCATAAGGACGCTCTTCTGCAGGATTTCTATCAACTCCATAGGGATTCGGAAATCCTGGGTCGCGGGCTTAAGAATCGCCTCCTCGTCCTCTCCTCGCCAAAGGACCCAGCACGGGTACGGGCCTTGGGCAAAACCCTTCTCGCCCAAGGCTTGCAGTTCGAATACACCTCCGAGGGTGGATCCGGAATCGATGCTGAGGGAAAAGTCCACAACATCCCAAAGGGGAGCTTAATCCTGGATTTCGCCCAGCCTCGAGGAAGGTTGGCGAAGGCTCTCCTCCAGCAGGACAACCGCATCAGCCACCTGTATTTTTACGATGTTTCAGCATGGTCTCTCCCCCTGGCCTATGGGGTCGATGAATTTCGCATCGCTTCAACCAAGGTGCCACGTTTTCCCGGCCTCCCACCCCTCCCAAAGACTCCTCGCTTGGGCGCACCGAGTGCCTTTACCCTCGTGTCTTCAGAGAGCGGAGAATCCCCTCTCCTTGCGACCAAAGCAGTGAGCGCAGGCTTGGAAGTCCGTGTTGCCACCAAGCCTTTTCGAATCTCCTCTACTGATTTTCGCCCCGGGACCCTGGTCATCCGCAGCTCTTCAAAGGAAGCTCGGAAAATCCTCGAAACGCTCTTGAAAGAGTTCCCTGAGATCAAACCCATCTCTTCAGACTCGAGCCTCAGCCAAAGGGGCCCCGACCTTGGCAGCCCCTCCTTTAGGCCTTGCCTTTCCGTCCGAGCAGCTTTGGCCTTTGGCAAGGGAACGGATCCCAACCTCGCCGGAGCCCTTTGGTTCCTCTTCGAAAAAAGGCTTGGCTTGCCTCTTCACCGCATTCCCCTGGAGAATCTCTCACCTCACAATTTGAACCACTTCAACCTCATCCTCCTTCCCGATGGCATGCTTCCGAGGCCCTGGATCTCCGATCCATCAGCCTTAAAATCTTGGGTTCGAGAAGGTGGGGTAGTTCTTGCGATCGGAAATAGCGCCCACCAGATCCATAAAAGAATCCTCGGTTTTTCATCCTCCCCCCCAAATCCGCCCACACCTCGCATTTCTCCACCCACCAACAAGAAAGCAACATGGACCACTCCTACCCAACTCGCGGAAGAAGGGCGTAAACGCCGCAACCCCGGAGCCATTGTCCAGGTCCGCTTGGACCCCCAGCGGCTGCTCGCCGCAGGATACGGAACCACCCTTCCCGTTCTTGTCCAGGGCAGTCCGCGGGGTTTCCCCGAAGAAGGCCTCGGCAGAATCGTTGCTTTTTATGGAAAAACCAAGCGCCTTTCAGGTTTCATACCCAAATCTTCCCAACACAAACTCGAAGGCAAGGGTTACCTCCTCCAAATTCCCTTGGGTAAGGGCAACTTCGTCCTGTTCGATCAAAATCCACAGTTCCGCCTTTTCTGGCATGGGCTGACCCGGCTTCTGCTCAACGCCAGCTTCTTACTTCCACAACGAAGGATTCCCCCTTTCCCCCTCCCTCCAAATGGTCGATGATAATCCCGTGAGACAGTCCTTAAAAAATCCAAAGGATCGCCGAGCCAAACAAGCCGCTTTGGCCACCGCCCTCTTCCTGCCCTTCCTCTTGGGTTGTGTCTATCCGGCTGGGGACGCCCGAGTCTTCGTCTCCTCCGATCCTCTCGGCGCAGAGATCATGGTGGACGGAAGCCCCACCGGAAAAACAACCCCCGCTTCCTTGGACCTAGGGGGGCTCTTCGGCTCCGACCACCAAATCGAGCTTCGAAAAAAAGGGTTCGACCCCGAAAAACGCAAAGTAAGCCATTACTCAAAAGCGGGAACAGCTTATTGGGATGACGGGACTGGGGACTTTGTCACTCCTCCCATTCCCCTCTGGTGGACCATCGGAGACATCCTCTTCCCCTTCGAAGTTCGCTGGACCTATGTCCCTCACAACCTCCATGTCAAACTGTTCCCCAAAGGGACCTTTCACTCGGGAGTCGCCAAGGAAAGCGATGGCTGATCCCTTTGCCCTCCCAAAAGCCATCTTCCTAGACCGTGATGGAGTCCTGAACAAAGAACGAGGCTTTATCAGTGACCCCGACCAGCTAGAGCCCACCGAAGGCATCCTGGAGGCCCTCCGGGCTTGGAAAAAACGGGGATTCCTCCTCCTCGTCGTCTCCAACCAATCCGGCCTTGCCCGCGGGCTTTACAGTTTTGACGATCTACAAGCGATCCACGCAAAACTCCGCAAGTTTTGTGGCCGGCTTCTGGATGCAATCTACGTCTGCCCCCACCACCCCGATCAAGGGAACTCTCCTCTCAAGAGGCCTTGCCCCTGCAGAAAACCCAGCTCGGGAATGCTCACCCAAGCCCTCCGGGACTGGCGCCTCAGCCCTGCCCGATGTCTCCTTTTAGGGGACGCCCCCCGCGATCTTGTTGCTGCCCGCAGCCTGGGCATCCAAGCCGCAGTCATGATGGGTCCCAAGCTGGCAAGTCCGGAACAATGGCCTGTGGACCTTGCCCCTCAACCAAAATTTCTTCCCAACCTCAAAGCTGCCGTTGACTGGACCGACAAGGTCATGGAAGACGCTTAAAGATCCATCCCCCCAGAGGCCTGACGAGAAATCCCGGGAGCTTTTTCCAAATCCGCTGATACACTCCCAACTTTGGATTATCTGGATGAAAATCCGGGAGCTTTCCTTTCTCTCCCAAGAAATATTGATAATGCAGAGGTTCTGGCTGGAAGCCCATGTTCTTTTTGAATTTGGCCGCTCCGGAGTCTTTCCGACTCCGACCAAAATCAAAGATCTTAAATCCCTTCGCTGAGGCCCATTCCATCAGACGCCAATACATGTAGTTATTGGCGCCACGGCCCTCTCGGGTGGAAAGCGCACCCGAATAATAGGGCATCAAACAATCTCCATGAATAAAGCTCAGGACAGTTGCGATCGTCTGCCCATCGGGGCGGTCCACGCAATGCATCACCATCTTTGGGCCAAGGTTACGTTCCAGGGCCGCCAACATGGAAAAGGGAATCGAAGGGGAGCCCAACTCCTGCTTGTTGGTCGCAAACAAAGAGTGAAAAAGCTTGAGATCCCTTCGTTCGGAGAAACGAAAGTTCCCATCATCCCTGGCCTTCCGGATTTCAGCGCGGGCTTTTCGGGGGATCATTCCCAAACATTCCGCTGGATCCTCGGGAAGCTCTCTCCGAAAAGTGACATAGCGATTGGTCTCGACTCCATTTAAATCCAGAGGGTCTTTCTGACGGAGTTCGAGGTATCGGTTGCGGTGGGATCCGGAGAGGTCCGCAGCGCGAGCCACAAGGCCTCGGGCCGCTTCTGTCCCACGGGCGAGAACGCCACCATACACACCGAAGGGCATCGAGACCGCAACATGGCCCAAGAAGGGAGATTTGATTTCGAAGAAGGAAAGGACTCCCAGAATCTGATGGCCCTTTTCAGCCACCAGGACTTCGCCCGGAGACTCTAAGACATCCTCCACCATCCGGCGCCAGGAGGATGTGTGGAAGAGTGTCCCCTGGGGATGTTCCCTTACAAAACGATCTAAGACGAGATCCTCTCCCGGGGCCGCGTGCCGAATGATGAGAGGGCTCACCCCGGCTTCTTTTATTTCAGATCGTTCCAAAGAAACAAGATCCACCTCGCATTCACCTTCTCCGGTTTCCAATTCTGATGGCGGGGGATTCGGAACGCCGGAAGAAAGAATCCGCTGAACCTTATAGTCCCTCAGATTCCTTGCCCTCGTAAAGATAATCACTTCTCCCACAAGGCCAAACCCGATCAACTGCAAGCCGAAGGTAACGAGAACGATCCCCATCAAAAAGATCGGGCGATCTTGGATACTCGATCCATGAAAGACCTTCTCATAAACGGGGGGAACGCCCAGAAGGAGTCCAAACAAGATCAAAACGAGGCCCAGGGAACCAAAGAAACGAATCGGCTTGCTTGTGAAGCGTGTGAGGAAGGTTACTGCAAGGATGTCTAACAGCCTTCGAAGATAAACTCCGATCCCGAAAAAACCTGTCTTGCCCCTCTCCTCAAGGTGGCGGACCGAAACCTCAGTTACGCGGAACCCTTGCCGCTCCGCAAGGATGGGAAGGAAACGAAACTGATCCCCATAGATAGGGATCTCTTCCAAGACTTCTCGCTTCATCCCACGGAAGGTGCAATTGAGGTCATGCAATCCGTTTTGGGACAGTTTTCGTAAAAACCAGTTAAAGAAACGGGATTGCAAACGGTTGAGCAAAGGATCCACACGAGGATGGCGCCAACTGCAGACAAAGTCTGCCTGTGATTCCAGGAGGCCCAGGAACGACCCGATGGCTGCTGGATCGATCTGCAAATAATCCGGAGAAGTGACGATGTACCGTCCCTGCGAATGGTCTCTGGCGGCAGCATAGGCGATAGATTCCCCATTCCCCTTACCTTGGAGGACGAGAACTCGAAAAGCCTGATGGGAAGCTTCCAAAGCTTCGCATTCTTCCAGGATCCTTCCCCCCACCCCGTCCAGAATGAAGAGGACCTCCCCCCGTATCTCCAGGGTCTCCATTGCCTTCCGATACGTTTCTCCCAGCGCTCGGATCTTTGCTTCTGAATCCGTCACATGGACAAAAATCGAGAGGTCCAGGACTTCGGGCTTAGCCCCCATGGGATTCCTCCCTCTGTCCCAACCGGGTTTCAACAGGTTCGATTCCGACGCGGGTGAAATAACCTGAGACATGAACAGACAGCTCCGCGAGAAGGCCTAGAAGAAAGAAATTGAGAGCTGTAATCCCGATCACAACTGAAGCAGTCATGTAGGAGAGATCCCAGCGGACCAGGAAGTGAATTCCACCTTCCCGCTCAAACTTGAAGAGCCCCATGAGGGCAAAGAATAAGGACGCAGCCCAAAGAGGCAGACTGGCCACCCCAAAATATCGGCCAGGGTGGGCAGCAAAACGTGCAATCATTCGAACAACCATGAGATCGGTCAGAACCTTCAAAATCCTGGAGATTCCATATTTGGAGGTTCCATAAAGGCGGGGATGGTGCTTGACGGGCAGCTCGGTGACCCTCGCACCTGCGCCTGAGGCCAGTGCGGGAATAAAGCGGTGCATGTCGGAATAAAGGTGCAACCTTTTGACAACCCAGGATCGGTAGGCCTTGAGAGTGCATCCTGTGTCATGGATAGAAACCCCCGTAAGGGATGCGATCAAACGATTGGCAACCCAGGAAGGGAATTTCCGGGAAAAAGCCCGGTCCTGCCGGTCCTTTCGCCAGCCGCAGACGACATCGAATCCCTTCTCGATTTCATGAAGGAGGATGGGGATATCAGCTGGATCGTTTTGAAGATCCCCGTCCATGGTGACGACGAATTCTCCCCGACAAAAATCAAAACCCGCAGACATCGCAGCCGTTTGCCCGAAATTACTTCGGAGTTCTACAATCTGAATCCGTGGATCCTCTTGGGCCATCTCCCGGAGGAGAGAGCGGCTTCCGTCTGTGGATCCATCATCGACATAGAGGATTTCAAATGAGGCAACATTCCCTTCAAGAGCACG
>Ga0256841_1000520_pt1 | contig 39339 bp, 35 predicted proteins | sample 356308metaG_FD_185971 | JGI IMG/M metagenome (GOLD analysis project Ga0256841, IMG submission 185971) | Hydrothermal vent microbial communities from Mid Atlantic Ridge, Atlantic Ocean - 356-308 | ecosystem: Environmental > Aquatic > Marine > Hydrothermal vents | place: Atlantic Ocean: Mid...
AATTAATTTGGCTGCTACGGTTGCTGAATACGGTAATCCTAATTCTATTACGGATGTTGGTGTGGGAGCACAAATGGCGTACTCGGGAGTGCTTGGCGGCATTTATAATGTATTGATCAATTTGAAAGATATCGAGGACGAAAAATTCCGCAGTGATATGCGAAATAAATGCAAGGAATTGAAAGAATCGGCTAAAAAAAATCTTGACGAAGTGCTGAGTTTTATAGAATCAAAATTATAGTTAGTAGAATTTTAATTTATCAGTTATATAAATAATATTTTTTCGATATCTCTTTGAATTTTTTTACGCCCTTATTTAATAACGGTATTATATCGCTGTAATTCCAATTTACTGATAAAACTTTTCTTATTTTATCCGTTCCCATTGCTTTGTCCATCATCGACAAGTTATTTTTACTTGCAAGCTTAAAAAGATCATATTGCGGTTGTAATTTATGCAGTTCAGCGGCAATTCTAAATTGAAGAGAAATTAATTCGACTTTGGAATAATCCGTTATATGTATTTGAACACCTCTCATAAGTTTGCCTTTACCTGTTGCATAATAAGGAACATAATAAATCCTTCTGAATTTCACACCCGTTAAATTTAAATCGTTTAAATCTTTTGATAAATTTACCGCATTTATCCATTCGTTTGCAAACGTTTTGAAAGGAAGTGTATAGCCGACTCCAATGGAAACCGCATTTCTCAACTCTCCTATTATTCCGGTCATTGCATAATAAAATGCCGTTTGCCAAGTAGGAATATGCGGAGAAGGGGGCACCCAAATTAAACCGGTATCGCCGAAAATCATTTCCCGTTTCCAACCTTCCATTGGTACAACTTTAAGTTTGCATTTTTCACCGTTATGTAACAGTTCTTCGTTGTTTAGTAATCGTGCCAGTTCGCCGCAAGTTAAACCGTAGATATACGGAATGTTAAACCGGCTTATAAACGATACGAAATTACTATCGACTAAATTTCCTTCTACGATGTTACCTCCTAAAGGATTCGGACGGTCGAGAACGACAAATTCTATGTTATTCTCTGCGGCTGCTTCCATTGCCAAACCCATTGTGCTTATAAAAGTATAGGAACGCGAGCCGATATCTTGAATGTCATAAACAAGTACGTCAATATTTTGCAGCATCCTTTTTGTGGGTTTTCTGTTTTTTCCGTATAACGAGTAAACCGGTAGTCCTGTTAATGTATCGATATAATTTTTTATCTTGGTTCCGCCTTCAAAATTACCCCGGACGCCGTGTTCGGGACCAAATAAAGCAATAAGGTTTACGTTCTTATATAAAATGTCTATCGTTGATTTCAATTTACTGTCAACACCGGTGGGATTGGTAATTAATCCCACTTTTTTACCTTTAAGAATATCAAAATTTTCCGCTTGTAATACTTCTATCCCTAATTTTATTTTAGGTTTTAATTGTGCTTGTAGCAATAGGGAAGTGATAAAAAAGGCAATTGTAATTGCAAATATTTTTTTCATACAACTTTGTGTTTTATTGTGGAAGTTAAATAATCTGAACTTTTGCATATATCGGAATAAAGCATATCGGCTCTTGTTTTTACTCTTTCCCGGGTATTTTTATCCAAATATTTTAAATAAATGGTAAGATTAAAAAAACCGATTTCCGAAAGCGATTTTAATAATATGGAAGAAGTTAAAAGCTCGGTTAAGTTACTGGTTTTTACAAAATCTTTTACTGAGTTTATCAAAGCAAGAACTTCATTGCTGTATTTCAAAAGATCGATATATAATTCGGCAATTTCAGTGTTTAAAAAATCTATTTTTTCTTTGGATGTTGAACCGGATTCTTTATTCTTCCCGGTCTCCATTTTGAGATTTTTATAGTGCTCATTAAAAACCGGGGTTAGTTTTTGAAATGAGGTTTTAAATTGCTCTAATTGTGGTTTAATTCTGTTAATAACTTTCACTTTTTCGGAATAAGAACCGCCTTCGTCTGCTAAAAAACAAACCATTTCGCCCAGACTGGCTGAAACGGCGCCTAACAAAGTAGCAATATTGAACGAATGACCTACAACTATACCGTCGGAAATATCGTCAAGAAAATCCTCTAATGTTCTGTTAAACATGATTAAATCCCAAACTTAAATAGTATCCTGTTTATATTTTCTAATCGAATTTTCGGTTTGCGTTATTTTGAAAAATTACTTTACCGTTTTTAATGGTTATTGAATTTAGGTTCTTGCCTACGTTATATACAATATCAGAGTATTCAGTAGTATCAAAAATTGAAAAATCCGCTTTTTTACCAATCTCCAAACTTCCTACGGATTTTTGCATATTTAAGGCATTAGCCGCATTGAGCGTAACTGCAGTAATAGTTTCTTCAATAGTCATATTCATTTTTATTGCGGCAAGACTCATAATTAAATTTAAATTTGAAATATAGGAAGAACCCGGGTTAAAGTCGGTTGCAAGCGCAACAATTGCGTTATTATCTAATAACTTACGCGCCGGGGCATAAGAGTAATTTAAAAAGAAAGAAACACCCGGTAAAAGAACGCAAACAGTGTCGCTTTTTGCCAAATCCAAAATTTTATTATCCGGTAAAACTTCCAAATGGTCAACACTCAAAGCATTATTCTTTAATGCAATGTCGATTCCGCCAATGCTGTTAAACTGATCTGTATGAAGTCGTAATTTCAGTCCGTTCTTTTTAGCGTTTTCAAATATTCGGTTTACTTCGCCGGCGCTGAATGCAGTAGATTCGCAAAAAGCATCGCAAAATTCAGCTAAATTATTTTTCGCGATATAAGGAATTAATTCGTCGTTTATGATTTTCAAATATTTGCTATGATCGTTTTTATATTCCGGGGGAAAAGTATGAGCTCCTAAAAAGGTTGCTTTTATATCGATAGGATAAATTTTGTTTAATTCCGATATTACTTGAAGTAATTTAATTTCGTCGTAGTAACTTAAACCGTAACCGCTTTTAATTTCTAATGTTGTTATACCTTGTGATATAAAATAATCGATACGCGGTTTAATTACTCTGATTAAATCATCAAAAGTTGCCTTTCTAACGGCTTCCACAGTTGAATTTATACCTCCGCCGGACTCGGCAATTTCTTCGTAAGATTTGCCTTGTAATCTTAATCTGAATTCTTCTGCCCTTGAGCCCGTAAATGCCGTATGTGTATGGCATTCTACTAAGCCGGGTAATACCACTTTATCTTTAACGTTAATTATATTATCAAATTTATATTTTTCGATCTTATCGTTTGCAATAAAATCTACAATTAGATCATTTTCTATTATAATCGAATGCCCGGTTAGTACATCCAAGTTATTTGCTTTATGCCCGCGTTTAACGTTGGCGCCGTTTGAGTTAACGGTTACAATTTGAGCAGGATTGGCAATTAATTGTTGCATTAAATAACCTTGAATTTTTTCATAATAAAATTAGATAAAAAACAAGTAATATGTTTAGGGCGCCTAAACTAAACCGTTTTAATTGTTCCATAATAAAAATTTTTGTTAAAGTTTAAGCATTTTTGTAAATTTGCAACTTAAAAAAACAAAAAATAGGCAATCATGGCTGCTCCAAGAAAACTTAAAATATTATTTGTTACTTCGGAAGTTATTCCATTCGTTAAAACAGGCGGTTTAGCCGATGTTTCATCCGCTTTAACACAAAAGTTGCAAGAACTGGGTCATCATGTTAGAATTTTAATGCCGAAATACGGTGCGATTGACGAAAGAAGATTTAAAATTCATGAGGTGGTTAGACTAAAAGACTTATCCACAAAAGTTGGAAAAAATGAAGTTATTTTTTCCATCCGGTCTTCGTTTCTTGTAGGCGCAAAGGAAAGAGTACAGTTGTATTTATTAGACAATAAGCATTATTTTGGCGTTCGTCGCAGTTTATATTCCGATCCGATTACAGGTAAAGAATTTCCGGATAATGACGAGAGATTTATTTTACTGGCAAAATCCGTATTCGAGTTAATTAAAAAATTAGGTTGGATTCCCGATATAATTCACTGCAACGATTGGCAGGGAGGTTTGATTCCCGCTTATCTGAAAACTATTTATAAAGACGATCCGATGTTTCAGAATATTAAATGTGTTTTTACTATTCACAATTTATCATACAGAGGCGAATTCCCCAAATCTTCCTTTGTTAAAACGGAACTGCCGGTTGAGTTTAATTCTCCAAAAGGCATTTTATTGGGGAATAAAATCAGTTTCTTAAGAAGCGGATTAACTTTTGCCGATGCAATTACAACCGTAAGCGAGACGTATGCAAAAGAGATCAGTACGATGAAAGAATATGGAAACGGAATGTTGGATGTACTTAAAAAAAGAAAGAAAGATTTGTACGGTATAATTAACGGTATCGATATAAAATTGTGGAATCCGGAAGTAGATAAACAAATTCCCAAAAAATATTCCGTAAAAAATATAAGCGACAAGAAAATTAATAAACAAGCCTTAGCCGAAAAATTCGGTTTGGAATATAAAGAAGACGTTCCGGTAATTGGAATGATATCACGGTTATACGATAGCAAAGGTCTCGATTTGATTCAAAAAGCTTTTAAGGATTTAATGAAACTCGATGCTTATTTTATTCTGCTAGGTACCGGCGACAGAAAATATCATAAATTTTTTGAAACCGCTTTAATGAAATATCCTACGAAATTTTCTTGCTATCTCGGTTTCGACGACGGTTTGGCGCATTTAATTGAAGCCGGAAGCGATATGCTGTTAATGCCTTCCAAGTTTGAACCTTGCGGACTTAATCAAATGTATAGCTTGGTATATGGAACCGTTCCTATTGTGCGCGAGACCGGAGGTTTGGCCGATACTGTTGTTAAATTTAATGAAAAAGACGGTACCGGAAACGGGTTCTCTTTTAAAAAGTATAACGAAGCTTCTTTAATTAAGGAAATATCCAGAGCTATAAAAGTATATAAGAACGATAAAAAAGCTTGGCTTAAGTTGATGAAAACCGGAATGAAATCTAATTTTAATTGGCTATCTTCTGCTAAGAAATATATTGAAATTTATAAAAAAATAATTGGTTAGGTTAGTTGGGTAATTGTAAGGCTGTTTTTCTTGATAGGGATGGTACAATTAATTTTGATCCGGGCTATTTGGGCGATCCGAATAAGGTTAGGTTATTGCCCGGCGTTGATACGGGAATTAAATTTTTACGTAATGATTTAAATTTTAAGATTATAGTTGTCTCAAATCAATCGGGAATTACAAGAGGTCTAATTTCCGAAGCCGATGTTAAATCGGTTAATTCCAGAATTAATGAATTATTAGCCGAAAAAAATACTCGTATTGATGCATTTTATTTTTGCCCTTATCATCCCGAGTTCGATCCGCCGGAAAAAGTAAAGTGCAGAAAACCCTCGCCGGAAATGATTTTTACTGCTGCTGAAGATTTTGAAATCGATTTAACTCAATCTTACTTGGTCGGAGATGCATTAAGCGATATTGAGGCGGGAAATAAAGCAGGTGTTAAAACTATTCTTCTAAATAACGAAAGAAAATACGATAAAATAAATATATTGCATCTCGGTAAAAAAACTCCCAATTTTGTAGCCACTAATTTTTCGGATGCATGTACATTTATTAAAAACGACTTGTTAGGAAATATAAATTGAAAATAAAAATTATTTTAAGCTTTTTTATTGTTTTAGGTTTGACTTTCGGATTATTAACGGGGTGTAATGACGAGCCGACTTCCTTGGGTTCTAATTTACTTAAAGACTCCGATTTAATTAACCTCAGGGTTATTGACAGCGATACCACTTCCGGTTTCGTACAAAAATATTCTACCTTTAGAGATTCTATTTTAACAGGTTCTTCCACAAGAATTTTGTTGGGCAAAATCGGTAATCTCGAGTCAAAAGTATTAATTAAATTTTTCATTCCGGTGCTCGATTCGATTGCCACCGCAGTTAAAAATAACGAAGTGAACGTTGTTGATAGTTGGATTGAACTAACGCCGAATTATTCAATCGGCGATACCTCGGTTCCTTTAAGGTTTACGGCACACGTAATAAATTCCAAATGGAGTTCTAACAAATTTAACTCCGATAGCTTGGCTGATTTGGATTATGATCAAACCGATGTTACTAACGGGTTTTACGATACCGATTCTACAATTAGTTTTCATATTAGTACAACCGTGGCAATGGATTGGTTAAAAAGAAGAGTTGATTCAAACCTTAACGATGACAACGGACTCCTTTTAATTCCAACATCCGATAATATAGTTTTAGGTTTCCAGGCAATTACACAATTTCCACAATCTGTATATCCTACTCTAAAAATTGTAGTAGAAAAAGTAGGTTCATTCACCGATACTTTAAGCGCAACACCTACACGTGATATTCATATTGTATCGGGTGAAACTCCGGTAAATACAGGTCAATCAATTATACTTGAAGACGGAATTGCAAACCGTGCCAAAGTGTGGATAGATTTTTCTTCAATTCCAAAATTTAGTATTATAAATAAAGCAACATTAACATTTAAAATTGATAAAGATAATTCGTTGGAAGGCTCCGTTAAAAGCGATACTTTAAATTTATTTTTTTATAACGATTCGGCTTCAAATAAAATTGCTCCTACCAATGAAATTGGCAAAGTTAATTTAATAAGGAATAATACAGACGGAACATACTCGGGCGATATATCCGGATTTGTTCAGCGCTGGGTTGACGGAAGAAAAAACCAAGGATTCAGATTGAATTTATCGGACGAAAACAGGGCGCTTTCCAAAGTTGCACTTTTCGATAACCGCGCACCCAAAGAAAAACAACCCCATCTTTTAATTTATATTACTGAGAGGAATTAAACTTTTGAATAAAAAAAATCTAAATATTTGGTTTTGGTTGTTTTTATTTCAAACCGTTAGTTTTGCATCCGGAGGCTCGCTCTATACGCGCTATGGCGTTGGCGATGTATTTCATTATTTTACCGCTAGAAATATGAGTCTTGGAGGCGGCGGATACTCATTGTTGGCAACTCCGGATAATTTTAGTCCTATCAACCCGGCTAGTTGGTCTTCAATTAAATTTACACAATTTAATATCGGAATAATATACGACGGAATGAAACTATCTAATAATACTGAAAATGTTTTTTATTCCACCACTAAATTCAGCGGTTTTAATTTGGGATTTCCGTTGGACAAAGATTTGGGATTATCTATGGTTATGGGTTTAATGCCTGTTTCTAATGTTGAATATGAAGTGGATAATGTTTTGGCAAATCAAATTGTGGGCTCTCCCAAATTTTCTTATGTAGGCGACGGAAGTATTAATAAAGTATACCTGGGATTTTCATATAAATTACCATACGATTTTAGAATAGGCGGAACTTTTGAGTATTACACGGGAGATATTACATATTCTTCTACTATGACTTTTGATAATACTTCCACATTTTCAAACGCTACTTTTAAAAAAGAATTAAGTTACCGCGGGATTGGCTCGACCGTTGGATTAATTTCAGGAGATATTTCGAAACTGTTTGACAATTCGATAATTTCAAATTGGAGGTTAGGACTAACTTTTGTAATTTCCCCGAATTTAAATACCGATTCAACAGAAACTTCAATTACTAAAATTGGCTCAAACACAACTCAATCCGCTTTGGTTTCCACAAATTTGCCTGTAAAAATAGGAATAGGAACCAGTTTTATTTTGAATAAGAATTACTTAATTTTAGTAGATTATATTTTTCAACCATGGTCGAAGTTTACTTTTAACAATGTTGCAGACAATAACTTACGGAATTTAACAAGATTTAGTCTCGGATTTGAATATAAAAATTCCGGGGCAAGCAGAACCGGCTTTTGGGAACAGATTAAATTTCGTGGTGGTTTAAGCTATGAACAGACTCAATACCGGATTTTGGGAGAAGATATAAACGAATACGGGATTTACGGCGGCTTCTCAATACCAATAGGACCTTTAAGCAATTTGGATGTAGGCATTTCCTACGGTGTAAGAGGCACAAAAAATTTGAATTTGATACAAGAAAATTTTATTAAGACCAGCGTTTCTATAAGTTTCGGAGAGCTCTGGTTTATTAGACGAGAACGATAATCTAAACAATAAAGGAGTTATAAAATTGAAAATTCTAAAATATTCATTTGCATTATTTTTATTCTCATTTTCAATACTTCTGGCTAAAAATAACGAAAACTTAAACGTTATTACTAATGCAGAAAGCGACAGTCTTAATCTTATGGCGGAAGCGAGTCTTTTTTTCGAAGCATATAAAAATAAGCAATTTGATGATTGGACGATTGAAAAAGGATTTAATATGTTGAATGCCAAACCCGATGCCTTTGCCAAGTATCATCCTTATAGAAAACTTGACAAAGTAATTTGGGCTGTTCACGATGACAGCACAACTTCGGAAGCGGAAAAAGCAAAACTGGCCGATACGGTTCTTTATTTATATAAAAAAGCCGTTAAATACGATTCGAGTTTTGCGGGTAATTACTACGTAAGGGAAGGTTATGTTTGGGAAGTTTGGAAAAATAATGTCGATTCTGCAATTGCATACTATGAAAAAGGTTTAAACTCGGGACAAAATATAATTGCAAAATCTTATTATATGGATAGATTGGGAGAACTTTACGCTAAAAATGCAACCGACGAAAACGGATACAAATTAAAAGCGCTCGATATTTATTCCGCTTTATCGGATGAAGAACCCGATAATCCTTTATGGCCTCAAAAAATGGCAAGTTTGGCCGAGGATGAAAATCAGTTGATGGATATTTTGCATAAATCTTGGCAAATGGATAAAGAAAATTCCGAAAGAGCATGGAAATACGCATCCACTTGCATAAGATTTCACGAATATGAAAAAGCTATAGAACCCTTGGAATTTTTAACCAAAAAACAACCGGATGTTATTAATTATTGGCGGGAATTAGCAAGAGCTTATGAAAAAACGGATAAATATGATAAAGCTATTTCGGCATACAAAAAGTTAATTGCTTTGCAACCCGATAACAGGGATAATTATGTTAATATTGCTCTTATTTATAAAAAACTCGATCAACTTTCCGTTGCGCGCTCGTATTTGCATAAAGCGTTAAAAGTTAGTCCAAATTGGGATTATCCGGTTTATATTGAAGGTACGCTTTACGAACAAGCGGCTCGCGAATGCGGTTTCGATTTCGAAGATAAAGTGGTTTATCAATTAGCCGTTAACACTTACAGAAGAGCTAAAAACCTTGGCGGAGAATATGCATCTGTGGCGGCTGAGAGAATTGACGCTTTAAAAAATTCCGTTCCTACAAAAGAAGATTATTTTTTCCGTCATTACAAAAACGGAGATGAAATTAAAATTGCAGGTAAATGTTACGGCTGGATTAATAAAAGTATAAAAGTACATTTTTAAATATTTTAAGTTAAGAGGCTTTATTATGTTGGAATACCTGAAAAACGATCCTGAAATATTTGACGTAGTAAACAAAGAAATTTCGAGACAAGCCGATTATTTGGAATTAATTGCCTCTGAAAATTTTGTAAGCTTAGCTGTTTTACAGGCTGCAGGTTCCGTTCTGACAAATAAGTATGCAGAAGGTTATCCGGGAAAAAGATATTACGGCGGTTGCGAATATGTTGATATGGCAGAAAATATTGCGCGCGACAGATTGAAAAAAATATTTAATGCGGAATATGTTAACGTTCAACCTCACAGCGGCTCTCAAGCAAATATGGCGGTTTATATGGCGCTCTTGCAGCCGGGTGATACTTTTCTGGGATTGAGTCTGGATCATGGCGGTCACTTAACTCACGGTTCGTTTGTTAATTTTTCGGGTAAAATTTATAAAGCCGTCGGGTATAAACTTAACCAGGAAACGAAAACACTGGATTATAACCTTATTGAAGATTTAGCAAAAAAAGAAAAACCTAAACTAATAGTTACGGGTGCCAGCGCTTATTCAAGAGATTGGGATTATCAAAAATTTAGAGAAATAGCTGATAAAGTAGGCGCTTTGCTTATGTGCGATATGGCTCATCCTGCCGGATTAATTGCAAAAGGATTATTAAACGATCCTTTGCCGTATTGCGATGTTGTTACTTCTACAACGCATAAAACTTTACGGGGACCTAGAGGTGGGGTAATTTTAGTCGGAAAGGACAAAGAAAATCCTTTGGGCATTAAAACTCCAAAGGGAGATAGAACAAAACTAATGTCGGAAGTTTTTGACAGCTTGGTTATGCCTGGAATTCAAGGCGGACCTTTAATGCATATTATTATGGCTAAAGCTGTAGCTTTTGGAGAAGTATTACAAGATTCATTTACCGAATATGCTAAACAGGTTATGCGAAATGCAAAAAAACTTGCGGAAAGTTTAGCCGGGTTAGGTTATGATATTGTATCGGGCGGAACCGATAATCACCTTATGTTGGTTGACCTTACAAATAAAAACTTGAGCGGAAAGAAAGCTGAAAAAGCTTTGGAAAAAGCCGGCATTACAGTTAATAAAAATATGATACCTTTTGATACCAAAAGTCCGTTTATTACAAGCGGAATTAGAATTGGTACGCCTGCCGCAACAACGCGGGGTATGAAAGAAGCGGAAATGGTGCAAATTGCAGAGTTGATTGACAAGGTTATAAAAAATTATGAAGATGAAAATGTGTTAAGTTCGGTTAAGAATGAAGTAAAAGAGTTATGCGCTTCGTTCCCGCTTTACAGTGAATTAAGAAACTGATAATTTATCGGTGAGCGCAGAAACAAAAAAATTAGGTGAATCTTCCCAAGCAGAAGCTGAAATGTCTTTCCTCGAACATCTTGAGGAACTGCGCTGGCGAATAATTTATAGTTTACTTGGAATTGTAATCGGTACCATAATCAGTTGGATATTTATTGATTTTTTAGTTGAAGATATTTTGCTTAAACCTGCTGCCGACGCTCACATTACGCTTCAAAATTTACGGCCTTTCGGTCAATTATTCCTTTTTCTGCAAGTTGCTATTATTTCCGGGTTCGTGTTAAGTATTCCCAACGTATTTTACCAAACATGGAAATTTATTGCTCCCGCATTAAAAAGCAACGAAAAAAAGTATGTGGGATTTATAGTGTCGTTTTCTACTGTCTGTTTTATAACCGGAATTGTTTTTGCATATTTTGTAATGTTACCCATGACGTTAAAATTTGCGGTACAATTCGGCACTCAAAAAATTGAAAATAATTTTGCTATATCGGAATATTTTTCAATTATTATGAGCGTTATGCTTGCATCCGGTTTGGTGTTTGAATTGCCGATGCTCTCTTTCGCTCTTTCAAAGTTAGGAATATTAAAACCTTCTTTTATGAAAAAATATAGAAGACATGCAATTGTTATTATCATGTTTGCCGCTGCAATATTAACTCCGGGTACCGATCCTGTTGCCCAAATATTACTGGCTATTCCATTGGTTTTATTATATGAAATAAGTATATTCGTTTCAAAATTATCGCAGAAGAAAAATTGAGTAAAATAAAATTATCCGAAATAAGCAGACCTATTAAAGTTGAATTGGAAAAATTCAATGGCCTTTTCAAAGATTCAATGAAGTCTAAAGTAGGACTTTTAGACTTAGTTGCAAAATACATTTTAAGGCAAAAAGGTAAAAAAATAAGACCGTTATTGGTACTTCTTTCAAGTAAAGTGGCGGGGGGAGTAACCGAAAGAAGTTACCGCGGAGCTATTTTAGTGGAATTGTTGCATACGGCAACATTAGTCCATGACGATGTAGTTGATTCTGCGGAGAAAAGAAGGGGATTGCCTTCCATTAATGCTATTTGGAAAAATAAAGTGGCTGTTCTTATGGGAGATTATTTGCTTTCCCGCGGGTTATTAATAGCAGTCGAAAATAATGACTTTGATTTTTTGAAAACAATTACCGAAACGGTTAAAAGAATGTCGGAAGGTGAATTATTACAGATAAGCAAAACAAAGAAATTAGACATTGACGAAGAAACCTACTTTAAAATAATTTCCGACAAAACCGCTTCTTTATTATCAACATGCTGCGAAATTGGCGCACTAAGTACAACAAAAGATCAAGATGAAATTCTTGCCATGAGAGAATTCGGAGAGAATTTAGGGATGGCTTTTCAAATAAGAGATGACATACTCGATTATGTAGGCTCTTCTAAATTAATCGGAAAACCTTTGGGCGGCGATATTAAAGAGAAAAAAATTACACTTCCCTTAATTTATTCCCTTCAAAAAGCCGATAAATCCAAAGCAAATAAAATTATTTCCATAATTAAAAACGGCAAGAGTAAAGGCAATATAAACGAGGTTATTCAGTTTGTTAAAGATAGCGGCGGAATTAATTACGCTTATTCCATTGCCCAAAATTATTCAAAAAGAGCAAAGGAAAATCTAAAAATGTTTCCGGATAATGAAAGTAAACTTGCATTGCAAGCGCTGGTGGATTTTGTTATTGAAAGAATAAACTAAAACTTGTGATTTTTAGTTCGATCATTAAAATAAAAGACAAGAAGTGTTATTTCAATCCTTCGGTATTAAAATTAAGAACCTGCTCAAAACCAAAGTTTCGGTTTTCACCGTTAAACGAAAAGCGGCTGGAAAAGATTCCCTTATAAAAGAAGGCTTGATAAAATATTATTACAAAAACAAAAAATTAAAGGCTGAGTGCAATTATAAAAACGGAGTTTTAAATGGAATATCAATCCATTATTATAACACGGGAATTATTAAAGCTAAAGAAAATTATAAAAATGGGAAATTACACGGTTTGTGTAAATATTATTCGGAAGACGGGACTTTAAGGGAAGAAAAACAGTATAAAGACGGTTTTTTAGTTTCAACCCAAGAAATTTAAATTGATAAAAAGGAAAATTATTATTTTTTCATAAATTTAGCTTGATATTTGGTAAATATTTTGTAATTTTTCGTTGTTAGAATAAAATAAAACCAAATATCCTATTTACCTATAGATTATAGCGAAATTCTTTGTTATCTTTTCGCTGAAAATAATTTTTAATTATTGAATTGATAAGGAATATAAGGCAGTTAAGATTTAATGAAAAAAACCTTACTTGATTATACTCTAAAAGTTCGCCTACCCATAACTTTATTTGTCGTTGCACTAGCTTTCGTTGTTACGTTTTATGCTTCACGTGCCGAAAGGGACGGCGTGGGTTATAGTCCGGATCAACCGATTAACTTTTCTCATAAGCTCCATGCGGGAGAAATGAATATCGATTGCCAGTATTGCCATACGGGTGTTACAAAAGGGCGCCATGCTTTGGTACCTTCTACAAATATTTGTATGAATTGCCATACCGTTGCCAGAAAAGACAGACCCGAAATTATTAAACTGCGTGATTATTATAAAGATAATAAACCTATACCATGGAAACGGGTTCATAAAGTACCGGAATATGCTTACTTTAATCATAGTGTTCACGTAAATTATGGAATTAAATGCGAAAGTTGCCACGGCGACGTTAGGAGCATGGAAAAAATTGAACAGGTAAAAGACTTTAATATGACCGGTTGCTTAAATTGCCATCGTCACCCCGAAGAACAAATATCTTATATCAAAAATGTGAAAAAAGGTCCGGAAAATTGTTGGACTTGTCACAGATAAATTAATTAAATAAAAAGTATAAAAATGTTAGATCGAAAGAAATTTTTTACGCTAATTGGGAAAAGCGCATTATTTATCGGATTATTAAAAATGCTGCCCGTTAAATTTTTTAGTAATATTTCTAAAAAATCAAATCCCGTAAAAATTAAAATTCATCCTTCAGCAATAAAAAGAAAGAAATAATGAGCGAAATAAAAAATAATAAGAAATCTTCTGATACCAAATTCTGGAAAGGGCTTAGAGATTATTATGACGATCCCGAAATTCTTAAGATTAAAGCAAATGAATTTAACGATGGCGTAACCGATAATTTCGACCCCGACGAGCTTTCCGGAATTTCGAGACGTAAATTTATTGCGCTTTTAACGGCTTCGGCAGCTTTTACCGCAACTGCATGTACCGATTACAGAGATAAAGGCGAAATCGTTCCTTATTCAAAAAGGCCGGAAGAAATTTTACCTGGTATTGCTAATTATTATGCTTCTACATGCAAAGGGTGTGAATTAGAATGCGGAATATTAATTAAAACAAGAGAGGGAAGACCCATTAAAATTGATGGAAATCCCGAACACCCCGTTTCTAAAGGAAAAATTTGCGCCAAGGGTCAAGCTTCTATCTTAAATTTGTACGATCCCGATAGAATTTCGCATCCGTATATTGATAATGTAAAAAGTAGTTGGAAAAAATTGGATACCGAAATTTTAGCTGAGTTAAAGAAAGCTTCGGAAAATAATAAAGAAATTGCAATAGTTTCGTATAGAATCAATTCGCCTTCTACTTATAAAGCACTTCAACAATTTAAAAAGAAATATCCTTCTGCAAATTTTTATTTTTATGAATCATTTGGCGAGGAGACTAAGAGAAAAAGCTGGCAGTTGTGTTATGGCACCGATCAATTACCGAAAATTGATTTGGATAAAGCTAACATCGTGATATCCTTGGATAGTGACTTCTTAAGCAGGGAAGGTAATTTTATCGAAAACACCCGTCTTTATTCCACCAGAAAAGATATTATGAAAAGTCCGGACTTTAACCGCCTTTATTCAATTGAAGGAGGTTTGTCGTTAACCGGCATGAATGCAGATATCAGGTTAAGACTTAAACCCGAATTACAAGATGAATTTATCCTTTCTTTATTAAATGAATTATTGATTAAACGAAAAGTTGCTTCCATACCTTCCGGTAACGGATTGTATTCTTTAATAAATAAGTATAATCTTGAAAACTTCACCCGGAAACAAGGCTGGGAAGAATCAAAAATTAATTCTCTGGTTTCTGATTTACTTGAAAACAAAGGGAAGTCGATAATTCTTGCCGGAAACACGCTTTCGCTTAATACGCACGTTTTAGCTAATTTATTGAATAACGTGTTGGGAAATGAAAAACTGTATGATTATTCGTCGGCTAATGTATTGGTTACAAAAAATAACGATAAAGAAAGTTGGAAAAATTTTCTCGGAAATATGAATGACAAAAAAGTAGGAGTTGTTATTCATTTCGATTCGAATCCCGTTTATGAATTGCCTTCGGATTATAATTATGCAAACAGTTTAAAAAATGTTGATGCGGTTATTAGTTTATCGGAACTGCCTTCGGAAACAACCGGTTTAAGCAAATATATTGTTCCTATCAATAATACTTTTGAATCTTGGGGCGATAGCTTTACCAGATCTAACGTGTACAATCTTCAGCAGCCGGTTATTGCGCCGCTTTTTAATACAAGACAAAAAGAAGCGGTACTTCTTACTTGGACGGACGAAAAACTGAAATATTCCGAGGATTTATACCACAAATTCTTGATGCAAAGTTTTAAAGATGATATTTATACAAAACAAAATCCTTCGAGCGACTTTAAGTCTTATTGGTATTCTTCAGTCCATGATGGTTTTGTTGAGCTTCCAACCGAATCGACTTCTTATAAATTTAATATTTCGGCATTAAATAACATCAAAGTTGTTAGTAAAAAGAGCGGTATGTCTTTGCATATTCAACCGAATTACTTTGTCGGTAACAGGAAGTTTTCTAATAATGGATGGCTGCAGGAAATTCCACATCCGGTTAGTAAAGTAACTTGGGATAATTTTGCAGCGGTGTCATTTGCCACGGCAAATAAACTGGGACTTAAAAACAATGATTTGATTTCCGTTGAGGTTAACAATACAAAAATGGATTTGCCGGTAATGGTTCAACCGGGACTTGCCGATAATCTTTTGGTAGTGGAAGCAGGATACGGAAGAGAGAACTCCGGCACCATTGAAAGCGGCGTTGGATTTAATGTGAATAAATTTTTAATTTCCGATAATTTGAATTTTAAATATATTTTTGAGAATGTAAAAGTTGATAAAACCGGTAAAACTTACAAGCTTGTTTCCACTCAAGAGCATAATTTCTTAAATGAACCCGATTTAAGGGATTTCCATAAAATAAGAAAAATTATTTTTGAAGGAACCATTCAGGAATATAAAAAAGACCCTAAATTCTTATTGCCCGAAGAAAAAGTTTTACACGGAATTACAAGAGAGCACGAATACAAAGGCTTGAAATGGGGAATGGCTATTGATTTGAACAAATGTACCAGCTGCGGTTATTGCGTTGCCGGTTGTAATGTTGAAAATAATATTCCCGTAGTTGGTAAAGAACAAGTGGCGGTTGGAAGGGAAATGCAATGGATGCGAATCGACAGATATTATTCAGGCTCGCCAGACGATCCTGAAGTAAGCAATCAGCCGATGCTTTGTCAGCAATGCGATAACGCTCCGTGCGAAAATGTTTGCCCGGTTAACGCTACAAACCATAGTCCCGACGGTCTAAACCAGATGGTATATAACAGATGCGTAGGGACAAGATATTGTTCGAATAACTGCCCGTATAAAGTTAGAAGATTTAATTTCTTTAACTTCCGGGACCATTTTGCTGATGCATATTATGAAAACGATTTAACCGCTTTGGTAAATAACCCTGAAGTTACGGTAAGATCACGCGGTGTGATGGAAAAATGTACTTTTTGCATACAAAGAATTATGGAAGCAAGACAAGAAGCAATTAGTGAAGGAAGAGAACTTAAAGGAGATGATGTAAAAACTGCGTGTCAACAAGCATGCCCTGCCGATGCAATAGTTTTTGGAGATATTAACGATCCCGAATCGGAAGTTTCCAAATACAGAAATCACGATATCGGTTATTTGGTACTAAAAGAATTGTATGTTAAACCAAATGTTACTTATATGGCTAAACTTAGAAATAAAAATTCCGGGGAGGTTTAGTGACAACGATTGACTATTCTCAGGAATTACCCGTTGTTGAGGGTAGACCTACTCTTCAAGAAATTAATGAGTTAATAGCTAAACCGTTAGATACAAAACCAGATAAAAAGTATTATATCGCTTTAGCAATTACTCTTACTATGTTGTTAATTGGCGTAATTGGACTGGGACTAACTTTTTATTACGGCGTTGGAATGTGGGGAAATAACAACCCCGTCGGTTGGGGATTTCCCATTGTTAACTTCGTATTTTGGGTCGGTATTGGTCATGCCGGAACTTTAATATCAGCCATACTTTTTCTGTTTAGACAAAAATGGCGTAATGGTATTGCCCGGTTTGCCGAAGGTATGACAATCTTTGCTGTAATGACAGCCGGACTCTTTCCTTTGATTCATGTCGGACGACCCTGGTTGGCAGGTTATTTAATTCCTTATCCCAATCAACATTCTTTATGGGTTGACTTTAATTCGCCGCTCGTTTGGGATGTTTTTGCGGTTTCTACTTATTTTACGGTTTCTTTTATTTTTTGGTATGTTGGTTTAATACCAGATTTGGCGACATTAAGGGACAGAGCGACTTCCAAAATAAAAAAGACAATTTATTCTATATTCAGTCTTGGGTGGAGGCATTCGAACAGGCATTGGCAGCATTATGAAATGGTTTATTTAGTATTAGCCGGCTTTGCTACTCCGTTGGTGCTTTCGGTTCATACAATTGTAAGTTTCGATTTTGCCGTTTCTATTTTGCCCGGTTGGCATTCAACAATATTTCCGCCTTATTTTGTTGCAGGAGCTGTATTTTCCGGTTTTGCAATGGTTCAAAATGTTTTAATTTTCATTAGAAAAATTTTCAATTATGAACATATCATTACTTTAGACACGCTGGAGAAGATGAATAAAATAATTATTCTTACCGGCTCTATGGTAGGATATGCTTACGCAATGGAATTTTTTACTGCTTGGTACAGCGGTGTTCAACCGGAACAATTTACTTTTATTAACAGAGCTTTTGGTCCGTACGCATGGGCATATTGGATAATGGTTTCTTGTAATGTATTATTCCCGCAACTATTTTGGATTAAGAAAATAAGAAGGTCAATTCCAATTATGTTCGTTATTGCGGTATTGGTAAACGTAGGTATGTGGTTCGAAAGATTTGTTATTACCGTCACTTCATTGTCGCGCGATTTCTTACCTTCAAGTTGGGCGTATTTCAAACCAACTCTGGTGGACGGAGCAATATTATTAGGTAGTTTCGGATTTTTCTTTACTTGGATTTTATTGTTTACTAAATCATTACCCGTAGTATCTATTGCTGAAATTAAATCTGTTGTACCCGGTGCACAACCTTCGCATGAGGAACATTAAGATGTCGGAGAAAATTTTATATTCGTATACTGCTTTATTTGATACTCCTAATCAAATTATAAAAGCCGCTAAAAAAGTTAAGGAAGAAGGCTATACCAAATATGATGTAAATACTCCATATCCAATTCACGGTATGGATGCGGCTATGGAATTAAAACCTTCTTTATTACCTTATGTGGCTTTAGTAGTCGGATTAACCGCAGCTATTAGTATGATTATTTTTCTATGGTGGCAAAACACAATAGATTATCCGTTAAATATAGGCGGAAAACCGTTTTTTGCTTTACCGGCTTATATCCCGGTTACTTTTGAGGTGACGGTATTATCCGCTTCTATTGCAACGGTTGTAGCAATGTTATTTTTTGTTTTTAAGTTTCCGAATAATGTTCATCCCTTGCACGATACGGATTATATGAAAAGGGTTTCTGTTGATAAATATGGAATTAGCATTCAAGCTGAAGATCCTTTGTTTGAAGCTGAGAAAGTTAAAAGTCTTTTTAATTCCTTGGGCGCTTCAAGCATTACCCCTATATATTATTCCGATGAATTAGTAAATTTTAAACCTAAGATTTTAGAACCCAAATTTATATCTTTTTTGATTATTTTATTTATTGTTGTATCGGGCGCAACCTACATTACGTTAAATAAATTATTGTTTTTGCCTCCGTATAGTTGGATGATGGTTCAAGATAAAGTTATAGCGCAAAAAACTTCGGATTTTTTTGGCGGAGGTAGCGGTATGTTAACTCCTGTTAAAGGAACCGTCGCCCGAGGTTTTTTACCTTATAAATTCGATAAAAAACCTGAATTGGCCGCCAAGGAATTAGTTAATCCCTTAATGCCGGTGAAAAAAAATATAGAATTGGGCAAAACGAAATTTAATATTTATTGTAGTCCGTGCCATGGATACCATGCCGAAGGAAAGAGCAGGTTACGAGGGCAGTTCCCAATTCCCCCGAGTCTGCATTCCGATAAAGTAAGAAATTGGTCGGATGGTAGAATTTATCATGTAATAACGGAAGGACAAAATGTAATGCCATCTTATGCGCATCAATTAAGCAGGCAAGAAAGATGGGCTATAGTTTTATATATTCGTGCGCTTCAACGGTCACTAAATGCTAAGGAGTCAGATTTACAATGAGCGATGTGATAGAATATACTAAGAAAAAACTACCTGCCAATTGGAATAAGACAGGTATAGTTTTATTCGCTTTGGGACTAATATTGGTAATACTTTCGTTTATGACAGACGTCAGCCGGAGTAGTTTTAATGCGGTTGTATTCTTAACTTTCCTTACAAGTATCGGGCTTGGATCTTTATTTTGGATTGCCACGGAATATTTAAGCGGCGCCGTTTGGTCAACTCCGTTTAGAAGAGTTGCGGAATTTCTTGCGTCGCTATTAATTATTTTACCGTTAGCCGCATTACCGTCTTATTTTAATCTTCATGATGTGTTTCATTGGACCCATTTGGAAGTAGTAAAAGGCGACGCATATTTATCGGCTAAACAACCGTATTTAAATGTTCCTTTTTTTACGATAAGAACAATAGCCTTCTTTTTAATTTGGATTATTTTTTACTTTTATATTACCAGGAATTCGTTAAAACAAGATACTACAAAAGACCAAAACTTAACTAAAAAGAATTTAAGATGGTCGGCAATTTTTATCCCGATTTTCGCGTTAACAATTACGTTTTTTTCAATTGATTGGTTAATGAGTTTAGAGCCGCATTGGTTTTCTACAATATTCGGCGTTTACTATTTTGCCGGTACGGCGCTTGCTTCCATGGCGGCAATTACATATTTGGTTGTAAAACTTAATGAAAAAGGATATTTTGTTGAAGGTTTGGTAAGCGATCATTATTATAGTTTCGGTGCTTTGTTGTTCGGGTTCTTGAACTTTTGGGCTTACATTGCTTTCAGTCAGTTTTTATTGATATGGTATGCTAATTTACCCGAAGAGACTTTGTGGTTTCTTCAAAAATGGGAAGGTAATTGGCTATATTTCTCAATCTTATTGATTATAATCCATTTTGTTGTACCGTATTTTGCTTTGCTTTCACAACCTGCCAAAATGGATCCCAAGCGATTGAAATTTATGTCCCTTTGGATATTGTTCGCGCATTATTTTGACTTGTATTGGATTTCTATGCCTACCTACAGCGAATTTGCCTTTATGCCCGGATGGATAGAACTGGGTTTCATTATTTTAACTATCGGTGTTATTATATTGGTCTTTAATTGGAAAGCTAATAAAGAAAATTTGGTGCCGATTGGCGATCCGAAATTAAAAAGAGGAATTAAATTTAGACTTTAACATAATTTAGCTATGAATAATAAAAAAAAGATAGAAGACGAAATAAACTTTAAGAATTTATTAAAGAACCCGTTAAGACTTTACGGATGGTTTTTCTTGATAGTTTTTGTTGTAATTCTTATCGGTGGAATTTACTACGTAAAGCATTTGGATGCAATTTATCTTAATTCCACACCTACCGCAATTTTTGCTATTGATTCGGTTAAAGTGGAAGAAATACCGATGAAAAAAGGCGGAATAAAACCGGCATTAGATTTGAGTTTGGTAAAATCCCCTTTGCCGGAGATGTTAAAAAAAGGAAAGGAATTATTTGAAACTACATGTTCCTCTTGTCATGGTAAAGAAGGAAAAGGCGATGGTCCGGCCGGCGCTGCTCTTAACCCTAAACCGCGTAATTTTCATTCGGACGAAGGCTGGGTAAACGGTAAATCCATATTGGGAATGTTTAAAACCATTTCCGAAGGAATAAAAGGAACCGGAATGAGTTCGTACGATTATATCCCGCCAAAAGACAGAATTTCTATTATTCACTATATAAGAACTTTCGGAAATTATCCCGGAATTACAGACGATGCAGTTTCTAAATTGGATGAAACTTACCATCTTTCAGCCGGAACCGTTGAACCTAACACTATTCCGCTTGAATTGGCTATAAAAGATATAATAAAGGAAAATAAACCGTTAATTGAAAAAACAAATAAGATTGCAGACGAAATTAAAAAAAGTAGTGACAATAATGCTAAACTGTTTAAAAGTTTGACTTCGAATTTAACCAATTCCATATATGCGATTGAAGAAGGTTCTTTACTTAAAGACTTTAATGCTTTTAAAAATAAAATATTTGCCGACCCTTTAGATTTAGGATTTAACTCGGCTATCCTTAGGCTTTCTGACAAGCAGCTGAAATCTTTATTCGATTATTTGAAAAATTTAACAAGTAAAACCGTTTCGTAAAAATGAAAAGCCAAAAGATAATTATATTAACAATAATTTCGATGCTTTTGTTTTGTACTGTGGTTTCATACGGTAACGAAAATAAAGATTCAAAAATTGAAATAGGGATCGAAGAACATCAAGGTTCGTATATTCCCATGGATGCCGTTTTTGTTACTTCCGAGAATGATACGGTTGCTTTAAAAGATATAATAACAAAACCTTTTTTGCTTGATGTAGGTTATTATAATTGCCCCGGAATTTGCCATCCGCTGTTAAGCGAATTAACCTGGGCGGTAGACAGAATTAAAATGGAGCCCGCTAAAGATTTTCAAGTAGTGTTTTTAAGTTTCGACCCGACTGAAAATCATTTGCTCGCTAAGAAATGGAAAAAGAGTTATTTGAGCAGTATGAAAAGAAAAATGCCGGAAAATTCATGGTTTTTCTTATCCGGGGATAGTGTGAATATAAAAAAAGTAACCGATGCAATTGGATTTGAATATAAACCGGACAATAAAAATTTTATTCACGCCGGATCTGTTGAATCAATTGCAGCTGACGGAAAAATATCCCGTTATATATACGGCTCTACGTTTAATCCGTTCGATTTACAAATGGCATTAATAGATGCCCAAAAAGATAAAGTAAGACCAACATCGGCAAAATTATTGCAGTTATGCTTTAGTTATGATCCGGAAGGGAGACGGTACACATTAAATGTTACTAGAATAGTTGGCGTTTTAATGATGTTAGGTTTAGCCGCGTTTTTTGTATTTGTAGTTATTAAAAAAAATAAGAAAGGAGTTTAAATAGATGGCTAACGGAACCATTGCATTAGCCGAAAAAAGTTTTTATCAAGAAGGAACCACTAAAAGAAAAACCGGTTTGTTTTCGTGGATTTTCAGTACGGATCATAAAAGGATAGGAATCCTTTACTTAACGTCGGTTACATTCTTTTTTGTGTGCGGCGTTATTCTTGGCGAATTGATGAGATTGGAACTTATAGCTCCCGGTCCAACCATAGTAAATGCCGAAACTTATAATAGATTTTTTACGCTGCATGGCGTAATAATGATATTCTTATTTATTATTCCCGGAATTCCCGCGGTGTTCGGAAATTTTTTCCTTCCTATACAAATTGGCGCTAAAGATGTTGCATTTCCCAGATTGAATTTGTTATCTTGGTGGTTGTACGTAATTGGAGCTGTTTTTGCTTTAACTTCCCTTTATTTACCGGGCGGTCCTGCCGATACTGGTTGGACGTTTTACATCCCATATAGTATTAGAACGGGAACTAACGTTTCCTATACGTTAATGGCAGCATTTATACTGGGTTTTTCTTCCATTCTTACGGGACTAAATTTTATTACAACCGTTCACAGGATGAGAGCCCCGGGAATGTCATTTTTTAAAATGCCGTTAAATATTTGGGCTTTGTATGCTACCGGCTGGGTTCAGGTTGTTGCAACGCCTGTTATTGGTATTACAATGTTGCTTATAATTATAGAAAGAACGTTTGGAGTGGGAATTTTTGATCCTGCTCTCGGCGGCGATCCGATACTCTATCAACACATGTTCTGGATTTATTCACACCCTGCAGTCTATATCATGATTTTACCTGCCATGGGCGTGGTATCTGAAATTATAGCTACTTTTTCGAGAAGAACAATATTTGGATATAAAGCCGTTGCGTATTCTTCTCTTGCAATTGCATTCTTCGGTTATCTTGTTTGGGCGCATCATATGTTTGTTAGCGGTTTAAGCGAAACGGCGGCTATTGTATTTTCATTTTTAACTTTCATAGTTGCAATACCGAGCGCAATAAAAGTTTTTAATTGGGTTGCTACAATGTATAAAGGTTCTATAGATCCGCGTACCCCGTTTTTATGGGTTATGGCATTTATTTTCCTTTTTTCAATTGGAGGATTAACAGGATTGGTATTAGGATCTTTAGCCACAGACGTGCATTTACACGATACTTATTTTGTAGTAGGTCACTTTCATTTTGTAATGTTCGGCGGTACGGGAACAATATTTTTTGCTGCACTTCATTATTGGTTCCCGAAAATGTTTGGTAAAATGTATAACGAAAAAATTGCGAAAATTGGGGTAGGTTTGTTTTTTATAGCATTTTTAACGCTTTATTTCCCGATGTTCCTTTTGGGATATAACGGAATGCCGAGAAGATATTTTGATTATTTACCCCAATTTCATACGCTTCATTTTATCTCTACCATGGGCGCGTGGTTAATGTTTATTGCTCTTAGCATTGTGATTGGAAATTTACTTTATGCTCTTAAAAAAGGGAAAAAAGCTCCGGCAAACCCTTGGGGTGGTGTTACTCTGGAATGGCATATCCCATCTCCGCCTCCTTTGGAAAATTTTGAAGAAATTCCAAATGTTACACACGAGCCTTACGATTTTAGTCAATTAGAAGGTATGGAGTATGGAACTGAATAATCCTGTATCAACAAATAATAATCAACATGTGCATCGCGATGATGTTGGCGCCAGAATAGGAATGTGGTTGTTTCTATTCACTGAACTTTTACTTTTCGGCGGTATGTTTCTTGTCTATGCGGTTTACAGAATGAAATATCCCGATCAATTTCATCTTTCGGCAATGGAAATGAATACAACTATTGGTACTCTTAATACCATTATACTTTTAACCAGTAGTTTAACTATGGTTTTATCAATTGCCGCCATTCAAAAGAAAAATAAATTTCTTTCCGTCGTATTTGTCTCTACCACATTAATTTTGGGATTTATGTTTTTAATTGATAAATACTTCGAATGGTCGCATGAAATTCATAATGGTAATTACCCCGGATCTGAAGTTTTATTGAATAAGAAAAACGGCGAAATTTTATTTTTTGGTTTATATTATGCAATGACGGGATTGCACGGTTTGCACGTAATAATCGGGATGATAGTTCTATCCTTTATGCTTGTGTTTTTATTAAGGGATAAAATTACATTTGATAATTATGTTAAGTTGGAAAATGCAGGTTTATACTGGCATTTGGTCGATATAATTTGGATATTTTTATTCCCACTATTTTATTTGATTCAATGAGGTTATAATGAGCAATTACAATAATGAAGAAAAAAAGAATCACGTTATCGATTACGGAACGTATATTTTTGTCTGGTTAGGGTTATTGGCTTTAACTTCGTTAACCGTAACGGTTGCGGGAATACATTTGGGGAATTATACTTTAATAGTTGGTTTGTTAATTGCATTAACCAAAGCTAGTTTAGTGATTGCTATCTTTATGCACATTAAAGTTGAAGACCCTATTTTTAAAGTATTTATTGGGATTGTTCTATTAACCCTTTTAGCAATATTTATTTTAACATTTATAGATTATTCTTTTAGGTGAGGTTTATAAAAGATGTTATATAACGAAGTTACATCGCATGCCAATCAAGTTGATAATGTAATGATATACATTACGGTAATATCCGTGATATTTTTGTTGGGTATTACCTTTACAATGCTTTATTTTGTTTTCAAATATAATCGTAAAAAACACAAACAAGCATCCGATATTCATGGTAATGCATTGCTTGAAATTACTTGGATTGTTATTCCGACTATTTTAGTGTTAACAATGTTTTATTTCGGGTTTATGGGTTATAAAGGAATTAAAAAAATACCGGATAATGCCTTTAAAATTACCGGTATAGCAAAAATGTGGCAATGGAATTTTGAATATCCAAACGGGAAAAAATCCGATACGCTGTATGTTCCGAGCGGTAAACCCGTAGAAATTCAATTAAAATCCCTGGATGTAAATCATTCTCTGTATATTCCGGCTTATCGCGTTAAACAAGACGTTGTGATGGGAAAAACTAATTATATTGTGATCAATCCCGAAAAGACAGGGTCTTATGATATAGCGTGTGCGGAATATTGCGGGCTTAACCACTCTATGATGTACACAAAATTAGTTGTAATGGATTCAACCGATTTTAATGAGTGGTATGCCTCATTAGATACACAAAAGGAAACGGATACGGGTGAAAAATAAAATTACTAAATATTTTAATTTATTTGCCGAATTGGGAAAAGTAAAAATTACTTTTTTTGTTGCCATCTCTTCGTCTGTAGGTTATATTTTAGCCTCGGGCAGTTTAACATGGCACATGATATTACCGGCGTTGGGAATATTTATACTAGCTTCCTCATCTTCGGCGCTTAATCATTTTCAAGAAAGGGACCTGGATGCTTTAATGGATAGAACGAAGAACAGACCAATTCCGTCCGGAAGGGTTTCACCCGATTCGGTATTGTTGTTTTCGTTACTTCTTTTCATAATTGGGTCCTTGGTTTTATTACTTAGCTCAAATACATTAGCCCTAAGTTTAGGATGGTTGGCGTTTGTTTGGTATAACATTATTTATACTCCTTTGAAAAGGAAATACGCTCTTGCGGTAGTTCCGGGTTCCGTTATCGGCGCTTTGCCTCCTATTATCGGTTGGGTTGCGGGCGGAGGTGATTTATTTAATCCCCAAATTATTGCGCTTGCATTATTTTTCTTTATTTGGCAAGTACCGCATTTTTGGCTTTTGTTACTTTTGTATGGAAAAGATTATGATAAAGCCGGATTTCCGACTTTAACAAAAATTTTTAATACAAAACAAATTGCAAGGTTAACATTTATGTGGGTCGTGGCTCTGTCTACAAGCTGTTTGTTAATTCCGTTTTTCGGCGTTTCCAAAAATATATTTACGTCGGTCGGATTAATTTTGTTGGGCATTTGGTTAGTTTTAACTACGGCTAAAATTCTTTCGGAATATGTTGAGAGAAAAAATTACAGAAATGCTTTTGTAAAAATTAATATTTACGTTTTAACAGTAGTAATTCTACTATCATTAGATAAATTAATATTAATTCAATTTTAGGAAGAAGATTTGATGGATTTTTTAGATAATATAGTTTTACCGCAATCCGCTCATCACATGGAATTGTTGAGGGGTTTATTATCAATTACCTTAATAATATTGATTCCTTATTTAAGTGTATTAACCGGCAGTTTAATATTTTCCATTCTTTATCTAAAAAAGAAAAAAACATCAAACAATAATTACAATTACCGTTTTGCCAAAGAATTAATCGATTTATCTACATTTAATAAAAGCGTTGCTTTCGGGTTCGGGGTAATCCCTTTTATAAGCGCAATTTTTGCTTATGCGCAGTTGCTCGATAAAACTTCGTCATACCTGCCGTATTATGTTTCGGTTGCATTTGTTTTCTTCTTGATTGCTTTGCTTTTTATTTATACGTATAAGTATGCTTTTCATTTAAAAGATATTTTTAATTTTGTCTCGACCGAAAAGATTCAAAGCGAAGCGGATGAATCGACAGAAGAAGAATTTGAAAAATATTCATCTGCTGCAAATAGAATTTTTAAGAAGTTTGCGGGTTGGGGTTTGTTGTTCTTATTAATTGCAGATTATAAATTAATAAGTTCAATTCAATTATCGCTCAATCCGGGTTTGTGGGAACCTAATCCCGGTTTTTGGTCGGTACTCTTTTCCATACCTGCGCTTGTTAACTTTTTCAATTTTTTAATTGTATCTTTAGCGCTTACTTCAATAATTGTTTTATATGTTTATTTCCGGCCAAATTCAATTTATAAACGTAATAATGATGAGTATCTTAGTTTTGTTAAACAATTTGCACTTAAATCGTCGTTATTATTTTCCCTTTTTGTTCCTGTTGTAATTGTTTTAAATATTTTAGTCCTTCCGACTGTTGCACTTACTAATGCCGTCTTTTTAATATCATTAATTGCAATAATTTTGGTTTTAATAACCGGAAATTATCTTTATATAATGATGAAAGAAGGACATTTGAAATATGTGCCGGCTGCGACGTATGTCTTTATTTTAGTAATTGCGTTAATCATTTTTAAGAACGAATATGCGTTTGAATCCGCAACTAAAAAACATTTTGTAGTACTCGCTACTAATTACGAGGAATACTCGCAAAAATTAAAAGCGGAATTAGGAGGTAAAGAGAAAACGGTAAGCGGCGAAGAAATCTACAAAACAAGATGTATGGCGTGTCACCGGTTTGAAACTAAGTTGGTTGGTCCGCCTCATTTAAAAGTTCTGCCTAAATATGAAGGTAAAGAAGATAAATTGATTAAATTTATTTTAAACCCGGTAAAAGTTGATCCCGCTTATCCTTCCATGCCTAATCAAGGATTGAAACCCAATGAAGCAAAAGCGGTTGCCGACTATATGTTAAAAGTGTATGAGGAAAAAAAGAAAAAGTAATTTAATCTTTTTTCCTTATTCTTCACTGGCCAATTCTAAATTCTTCGCTTAAATTTTCTTCCATGAAAATTAATTGATTATTGATTAAATTTAAATTAATCATTTATAACAATTTATGTATGTTAACTGTACTCGATTCCATAAAATTATCGGAAGAATATCTTCAGAAAAAAGAAATTGAAGCGCCCAGAATTAATGCCGAACTTTTATTGGCTGATATTTTGAGTTGTAAAAGACTTGATTTGTACCTCAAATTCGATCAACCATTAAAACAGAATGAAATACAAAAATACCGGGAATATATTTCAAGACGCGGAAAAGGTGAACCGTTACAATATATAATTGAGAAAGTTGAATTTTACGGTATGAATCTCAGAGTAAACTCTTCCGTTTTAATTCCACGACCTGAAACTGAAATTTTGGTCGAAACAATTATAGAAGAAAATAAAGATAATGCTAATTTGAATATCCTCGATATCGGATGCGGGTCCGGTAATATTTCCATAGCATTGGCTAAGAATTTAAATAATGCAAAAATTTTTGCTATTGATATTTCGGAAGAGGCGCTTCTTTTAGCCAAGGAAAATGCAAAGGAATTGGACGTTTTGGATTTGATACAATTTTTTAGAGGCGATATTTTTCATAATAATTTGAAAGAAATAAGCAGTAATTTTGATTTAATTGTTTCTAATCCTCCTTATGTGAGTAAGCAGGATTTTAAAAATTTGCAAACGGAAATAAAAGAATACGAACCTGATATTGCCGTAACGGATTTTGCCGACGGATTAAAATATTATAGAAAAATTTCTGAAATCGGTAGTGATTTACTTAAACATGGCGGTAAAATTTATTTCGAAATTGCAATGGGTCAAAGTGAAGATGTAAAAAATATATTGAAAAAAAATAACTTCAAAAATATTTTAAGTAAAAAAGATTATTCCGGTGTAGAAAGAATTATTTTGGGAGAAAGATTATGAGAGCCTTGGTTCAACGTGTTTCCGAAGGAGGCGTTGATATAAGCGAATTTAATTACACTGCATCTATTTCCAAAGGAATGGTAATTTTACTGGGAGTAAAAGAAGGCGATACGATTGAAGACGTGAACTTTGTAGCGGATAAATGTTCTAATTTAAGGATATTCGAGGATAAAAACGGGAAAATGAATTTGTCAGTTAAACAAATTAACGGAGAGGTGTTGGTTATTTCCCAATTTACTTTGTATGCCGATACGAGAAAAGGGAATAGACCGAGTTTTAACCTTGCCGCTTCACCCGAATTAGCTATCGGACTGTATGAAAAATTGATTGACCGTCTTAAACAAAATTTAGGCGAAGAGAAAGTTAAGCATGGAATTTTCGGTGCGATGATGAAAGTTAAAATATTTAACGACGGACCGGTAACAGTGTTAGTCGAATCCAAAACATGAAGATTGTAAATTGAGCAGAGTTTTACTAATATTTTTAGACGGCGTGGGTATTGGAAAAGAGGACCCTAAATTCAATCCTTTTTTTAAGTATGAATTTAAATTATTCACAAAATATTTTTCTTCCGTGCCGAGTATAAATAACTCAACAATTAAGACCGGCGACGCTATTCTCTTTCCTACGGATGCTTGCTTGGGAATTGAAGGATTACCTCAAAGCGGTACGGGACAAACTTCCATATTTTGCGGAATTAACGCACCTAAAAAAATAGGAAAACATTTTGGACCGTATCCTTACTCTACTTTAATACCGTTTATCGAAAAGAAAAATATTTTCCAAGAATTTATCAATAAAGGTAAAAAGGTTGCTTTTGCTAATGCATATCCAAGTGTATTTTTTGAATACATTAATTCCGGTAGAAGAAGACTAAGTGTTACTTCATTAAGTTGCATTTTAAGCGGAGTTCGATTAAGAAACGAAACCGATTTACGAAAAGGGAACGCGGTAAGCGCCGAAATTGACAATAAATATTGGGTGAAAAAACTTAATTATAAAATTCCGGTAATTAAACCTCAAACTGCCGCAAAGCATTTACTGAATTTAGCTTCCAAAAATCATTTTACATTATTTGAACATTTCGTCACAGACCATTTAGGGCACGGTAGAAATAAAGGGGATTTGGAGGAGCGTTTAAGAGTACTTGACGAATTTTTGCTTTACATTTTTCGGAACAGAAAAAATAACATGCATGTATTTCTCTGTTCGGATCACGGTAATATTGAAGATCTATCCGTTAAAACCCATACATATAACAAGGCAATTACTATTGTCGCCGGGAAGAATGCCGGCGAAATTTCGAAACGGATTAAAAATATAAGTCAAATAAAAAAAGCTATACTCGGTATTTTTTAGTGAAAAAATATCCGTTCATCTCGGTTATAATATTTTTTATTACCGGAATTATTCTTGGTAAGTTTATACCTTCTTTATTTATTTTATTCATTGCTGCTCTTTCCTTAATTATATTTTTTATCCTCCTAAAAATAATTGTTCGCTCCTTACCTACGAATATTATTAAAAACTTAATAATTTTAACTTTATCTTTATTGTCAGGCGTAATAGTATTAAAAACTCAAGGTGTTTCTGCCGTTAATTACCCGTTTAAAAATTCGTCAATTAAAGATGTAATTTTATTCGGCTCAATAAGCGATTTTCAATTAATGAGTAAAGGCACTTTGAGTGGAATAGTTGATGCAGATTCTATAATGATTAAAAACAGAATTGAAAAACTTAAAGCTAAAATATTGGTTAAAATCACCGACGAAAATCCGAAAAGAGTGGAGTATTTGTATCAAAAGATAAAAATAGGAAATCAAATTAAATGCAAAGGGTTTCTTTATGCACCGCCCGGCATTAAAAATCCGGGAGATTTCGACTACAAAAAATATCTGTATGAAAAAGGGATAACTGCAATAGTAAGCGTAAATCATTTTGAGAATTTTAGAATTACCTCTCACGATGTAGACCGTTTTGCAAATTTAATATTTAGCATAAGGAAAATTATAGACGAACGCCTTAGAATGTTGTATGAATATAAATCTTATTCGCTTTTGAAAGGGTTACTATTAGCCGATAGAAGCGAAATGGATTACAAAGTAAAAGAAAACTTTATGAACGCGGGCGTTGTGCATGTGTTAGCAGTTTCCGGGTTGCATGTCGGTTATATAGTGTTGATATTCTTGGTGCTGTTTAACCGGTTTAATTACATGCTTAAATATTTGTTAACAATAATAGGAATAGTGATTTTTATATTAATAACCGGAGCGCATGCACCTGTTGTTCGTGCATCAATTATGGCGATAATTATTATATTAACCCAGCTGACAAACAGAAGTTCAAACGGATTGAATTCATTGGCAATTGCCGCTTTTTTAATTTTATTATTCGATCCTAATCAATTGTTTTCTCCTGGCTTTCAATTATCTTTTTCAGCGGTTTTATCAATTTTAATTTTCTATCCGGTTTTTAGAAATTTTCTCTACTCCCTTAATATTTCTCAAACGTTAAATAAAATATTGCTATTCATGGCAATTTCGTTTGCTGCTCAAATCGGCACTTTACCGTTTACGCTTTATTATTTCAACAGATTATCGTTCATTGCATTATTTGCAAACTTAATTGTAATTCCGGTAATTGGTTTTATACTTGCTTTGGGAATAATTTCTTTAGTTGTAAGCGTTGTTTGGATGTGGGGCGCTACAGTATTTTCGGCTGCAAATTATTTGTTGATTAGCCTCTTGTTCGACTTCATTAACTTTACGGGCTCATTAAAAATATCCCACGTTTTTATAAATCGCTTTTCCGTTTATGATTCAATTCTTTTTTATGTTGCATTGATTCTTTTGTTTTTAACTTGGAAGTATTTTAATCACAGATTTTCTAAATTATTGCTAATCGTTTTACTAACGGCAAATTATTTTGTTTTTACAAAAATTAATGCTGCGGTTTTATTACCGCCAAAAATATTGAGCGTAATGCCGTTTGCTTTACGTTATGGATTTTCCACTTTTATAAAATTACCCGATGGAAAAGTTATTCTGGTTAATTCCGGTAAAGCGGATAAAAAATTTAGTCCGTCTAAAAGAATAATTGAGCCGTTTCTAAAAAGAATAAATCATAATTTAATTAATTATGCCATAGCAACTTCCGTTAATAAAAATCTTACAGGAGGCTTTAATTTTCTTTTTAACAAAAAAGCAATTGATGTAATTTATAAACCTCCGCCGGACTCATTAAATAACGAAGATTATTTATTGGAAAACGAAATTGATCAATTTCAGGTAAATAAGAAATATTTATCGAAAGAACCTTTGAACATATCTAACTGCAGGTTTTATTATCTGAAAATTAATAAAAGATTTAAAAGTAAAAATTCAAATGTATTCTTAAAGATAGTTTACGGAAAAACGTCTTTTCTTTTTGCCGATTTATTAATACGTGTTAATTCGAAGTTCAATAATAAAATGAAGCGGTACTTAAAATCGGATGTTTTAATTGTTGAACTTTCTAAAATATCTTTTCAAAATTTTAAAAAAATCTTGGAAATAGTAAAACCTTTGTATGTAGTTGTAAATGATAGTATTCTCCGGAACACAATAATAAAAGAATTTACAGGAAAGCTGTATAACCTAAACAACACGGGAGCGACGTTATTCCGTTCCGATGGAAATACAATTAAAAGAATTGATTGGAAGTACGAATTTCATTGATCATTTTTGTATTTTTACTTTATGGTTATTACAGAAAATCAATCCTTAAAGCACACAAATACTTTTGGAATTGACATATTCGCCAAAAGATACGTTGAAGTCCGATCTGTAGAAGAATTAAAAGAAATAATTAAAATTGCTAAGCAAGACAATTCGGAAATCCTTGTAATAGGTTCCGGCAGTAATATTTTATTTACTAAAAATTACAACGGATTGATTGTTAAAAATGATATTCAAGGTATCGAAGTTCTTGAAGAAAAAGATAACGATGTATTTGTAAAAGCCGGCGCCGGAGTTTTGTGGGATGATTTGGTGGAATTTTGCGTCGACAATAATTATTGGGGGGTTGAAAATCTTTCCCTTATTCCCGGAACAGTCGGAGCCGCTCCTATTCAAAATATCGGTGCTTACGGAGTAGAATTGTCGGATTCATTTTATTCGCTTAACGGAGTATTTTTGGATTCGCTAAATACTAAAACATTTTATAAAAATGAAATTCAATTCGGTTACCGTAACAGCATTTTCAAAGGTGAGCTAAAAGGCCGTTTTATAATAACGGAAGTCATATTGAAACTCAGTAAAATTCCAAAACCGGTTTTAACATATAGAGAGCTTAAATCCGTGGATAGTTCAGCAATTTCATTATCAGGAATTCGAAACAAAATAATAGAGATAAGAAAAAGTAAATTGCCTGATCCGGGTAAACTTGGTAATGCCGGAAGTTTTTTTAAAAATCCGGTTGTAGACGGGAAATTATTTTTACCGTTAAAAAGAAAATATAAAAGTATCGTTTATTTTGAAGTAGGTAAGAATAAATATAAAATTTCCGCCGGTTGGTTAATTGAAAATTGCGGTTATAAAGGGAAGAAAGTTGGCAATGTTGGTTGTTACGAAAAGCAAGCATTAATAATTGTTAATTACGGTAAAGCCACCGGAGATGAAGTATATAAGTTTTCAAAAAATATTCAGAAGGAAGTAAAACAAAAATTTGGCATATTATTAATACCTGAAGTTAATATCATTTAACAAATTAGGAGAAATTAATGTCTGATACTAATACTCAAAATGAATCTGTAAAAACCGGTAGGAAGTTTACGGATGTTGTTAAAGATGCATTTAAAGAATTGGCTGAAACTTTTGTCGCATTTGTTAAAGCCCCCAAAGCGTTATGGGGAATAAATATACCGTATATAATTGAAGGACTTGTATATTTCGGTATCTTAACTATTTTGGGAAAATATTCTTCCGAGAATGTTGGACTAACCGACGCGCAAGCCGGATTGGTTTATAGTTTTGTTACCGGCGGAATAACATTTGCAATGTTGTTACTCGGCGGATGGTCCGATAAATTAGGCGTCCGGGCATCCCTCGCTCTGGCTTTCATCGCAATGCTTGTTGGTAGAATTTTCGTTGCGCTGTCAGGTACCTTGGGTTTTAGTAATGGTTTATGGTCCCCAATGTTTTTTACACTTACCGGCGGGTTGTTGATAATGGTTCTCGCTTACGGTTTGTTCCAACCTGCAGCTTATGCGGGAGTTAAACGCTATACTAACAAAAAAACAGCTGCAATGGGATATGCAGTTATTTACGGATTTATGAATTTAGGTGCGTTCCTTTCCGGATTTATTTCCTCCACAACAAGGCATGCGTTTACTAACATTTTCCCTCCGAACGGATTAACCGCGGTTTTTTGGGTTTATGTTGTTTTAACGGCGGTTTCATTATTAATTACGTTATGGCTTATAAATAAAAAAACAGACAAAGATGCGGTTGCAAGGGTTGAAAAAGAAAATAAAGAATTGGAAGAAAAAGGAGTTGAGATAGAAGAGGAAGATGAAACAGAAAAAGTAGTTAAACCTGATATAAAAATAAATAATACGTTTCTTATCATATTTTCTGTTTTAGCTGTTGCGTTTTTCTTGTTGTCCGGTTTCGGAGTGAAAAACCAAATTAACAGAATATATGATTATAAATTATTTGGTTTGGATGCACGAGTTGATGTAGCTTTTATTTTATTTGTTATTATGGTTATCCTTGCCGTAATTGATTATTTGAAAAGAAGACCTTACCATCCTTTCCGGGATAAAAGATTTACATTTTTCATATTTATTTTAGTTCCCGTGCAAACCTTATTCGCTCATAATTGGTTAACTCTTCCTTATTATTTAGACAGGGCATTTCAAGGAACTCTGGTCAGTCAATATTTTGAGGTCTTCTCGAACCTGAATCCTATTTTAATATTTATACTTACACCTTTAATTGCCGGTTTAACCGCACAAGCTAACGTTTATAAAATGATGATTTACGGAACATTTGTAATGGCAATTCCTACCTTCCTTTTAACAATAGGACCAAATGTTTATATGTTTCTGTTATATGTTTTAATGATGACAATCGGCGAAGCTATGTGGTCGCCAAGATTTTTACAATGGATTGCCGAAATTGCACCCGAAGGTAAAGTAGGTTTGTACATGGGCGTAGGTCAGTTTCCTTGGTTTTTGGATAAAGTCTTTACGGGGTTCTATTCCGGTTGGTTTTTGGAAAAGTATTGTCCCAAAGGTGTTCCGCCATCGGAAATGCATACGGGATTTATGTGGTTTATTTACGGATTAATTGCAATAATTACTCCAATTAGTTTGGTGCTTGCTAAAAATTGGATGTTAAAGGGATTTAAAGTAAAACATGAAGGATAGTATGAAATATAAAGCGACGCTCGCACTTTTTGCCCTATTGGTTATCTGGATTTTTCCCGTTAAAAAAGTAACCGCTCAAATTAAAGATCCCGATCCTTACCGGTTTGCAAAAGAGATCCAATCGTTCAAATTACTTGATGAAAAGAATTGGTTCCCGAATGATGCATTACTGTTTGTTGGCAGCTCCAGCATAAGAATGTGGAAATCATATAAAGCATTTCCTAAATATAAAATAATAAACAGGGGATTCGGCGGTTCGCATATTTCCGATGTGAATTATTTTAGCAATAATTTGGTATTAAAATATAAACCCAAAATGATTGTTTTTTATGCCGGTGATAATGATATATTTGCCGGAAAAAGTCCGGAAAGAGTATTAAACGATTATAAAAAATTTGTCTCAATCGTTTCCGACTCGCTTCCGGAAACAAAAATCATTTTTATTTCAATAAAACCCAGCTTAAACAGATGGAAATTTTGGGAAAATATGAGAAAGGCAAATAATTTAATCAAAGATTTTTGTTCAACCCTGGAGAAGCTATATTATCTTGATATTTCCAAAACATTACTAACGGATAATGGAAAACCGGAAAAAGATTTATTTAAAAAAGACGGCTTGCATTTGAATCAAAACGGTTATAATAAATGGAACAATGTGCTTTATCCGGTGATAACTTTTGATATTCTCAGGTCAATGGCTAAGTTAGACCAATTTTATATACCGGTTTTGGCTTACACTTCTACCGGTAATTACTCAAAAGCATTAACCGCTTTTAAGAGTTTGAAATCTTTCTGGGAAAAGTATAAACACAGTTATAAGAAGTACTTTTTTATAGATTCCCTTTGGAATGCCGATTTTGAAAATATGAATGAAATTTTTAAGTCGGCAGAAAAACAATTAAAGTCCAATAACCTCAAAAAAGTTCATGAAACATTGGAACCGGTTAGAATTATTCAAATGAGATTACGTAAAAGAAATGGACTGCCATATTTTATTGATAATTTGATAAAATTTCATGAACCGGTGGAAAAGTTAGTCCGTTCTGTAACAGAAGATAAAGGGAAAAACATTGCTGCTGAAAAATGGTTGTTTTACAAGGAATTAGCTGCAAGACTGAATAGAATTTGGAAAGATGTAAATATTGAAAAGTTAAATAATAAAATTTTTAATATGAATAAGAAAAACTTAACATTTATTAATTCTTCCATACAAAAAGAAAAAACTAACCTTTATAAACTCAATAAAATAATCGCAAGTAGAAATAATGCGGGATTATTAAAAAGTGCAAAAGCGGTTAAAAAAGTTTTTGCTGATGTATTTAAATCCTTTGGAAAGTTTTAATAAATTTTATTGTTGAATAATTGGAAGTTAGAATTATGGCAAAAATAAAATATGTTATTAAAAGAAGCGGGGCGATTGTTCCGTTCAAAAAAGAGAGAATAATGAATGCTATTTACCGGGCGGCAGTTGCCGTTGGAGGCAGGGATAAAAACAGAGCGGAATTTTTAGCCGATGAAGTTATAAAAATATTGGAATCAAAGTATAACGAAAACGACAAACCGAACATTGAAGAAATTCAGGATATTGTTGAAAAAGTATTAATTGAAAACGGTCACGCTAAAGTTGCTAAAGAGTATATACTTTACCGCGATGAACGCAATAAAAAACGCAAAGAGGCAGCAAGGGTTGCTTCGGAAGCATCGGAGAATATTCCTTGGGCAAAAATTTGGCATGTGTTGGATTGGGCAGTTTCGCATAATCTTCATAAAGTTGAGTTATTGAACGAACGAATTAAAAACGGTGAATTTCCGCATATTGTTCATGAATCCGAAGCCGCTTACGAAGACGATCTAAATATGGCGGCGGAAATGATTATTGATAGAATAAACAACCTTAAAATGGTTTTCGTTAGCGGACCTTCTTCGTCGGGTAAAACTACTACTACAATAAAACTTGAACAGAGATTAAAGAAAAAAGGTTTAAGCTTTGTGCCCTTAAATGTGGACCATTATTTCTTTGATCTTGAACTCCACCCTAAAGATGAATTCGGTGACTATGATTTTGAAACCCCTCAAGCATTAGATTTGGAATTAATTAATCAACACTTAAAATTATTGAGTGAAGGGAAAGAAGTTAAAATTCCTTATTACGATTTTAAAGAAGGGAAGCGTTACTTAAATCAAACTCCAATGCAGCTTAAAAAAGGGGAAATTCTTTTAATCGATAGTTTGCATGGTTTGTATCCTCAATTCAGTAAAGATATTCCTGACAATTTAAAATTCAAACTGTATCTGGAACCGCTATTGCAAATGAAGGGCGTTGACGGAAAATATATTCAATGGACGGATATTCGAATGATTAGAAGAATGTTAAGGGATTCGGTCCACCGTGCTTACAATCCTAAGCAAACGTTGGAACATTGGCATTATGTGAGAGCAAGCGAGTTAAGAAATATAATTCCCTACAGTAATACGGCAGACTTTATAATTAACAGCGCCATGCCTTACGAAATTGCTTTATATAAACCAAAATTATTAGATAGTTTCAAAGAATGGAAAGAAGAATATAAAGGGAACCCTTTAAGGGAAGACGCTTTTGTAAGATCGGAAAGGATATATAATATGTTAAATTCCGTTGAAGGCGTACTCGATGACTCACCGGTTCCTCAGGATTCTGTTCTAAGGGAATTTATCGGAGGCAGTATTCTAAAGTATTAATTGTTTTTATCAAGAAATCCACTCCAATTTTAATTTTAATACTATTTAAATACATTGTTTGTCATTTGAGAAATTTATAAGTTTAATTATATAAAATTGTAAATAAAAATCTTTCAAAAAATGAATAATTATTTATATAATTTTATTCGTATTCTTATTTTTTCAATTATTCTCTTCCCTTTTAAAATTTATACACAAACAACTCAATTGGCAATAAAAAAAGATGCTCCTAAAGTTTACATAGATTGTTCCGGTTGCGACTTAAATTACCTTAAAGAGAAAATTCAATTTGTTAATTTTGTTTGGGACCGTAACGAAGCCGATGTTCACGTATTGATATCTAAAGAAAAAACCGGAAGCGGCGGTAAAATGAATACTGTTCTCTTTTTCGGGAAAAACAAATTTAACGGTGTTAACGATACTCTTAAATTTTCCGAAGAAAGTTTTAGTTCCGATGAATTAAACAGACGAAATCTTGTACATGTTTTAAAATTAGGACTTATCAAATACGTTTCTAAAACTCCCATTGCCGGTAAAATTAATATTACTTTTAATAATAAAAACGAAAAGAAGAAAAAAATTACAGATGAATGGAATTTTTGGGTTTACAGTTTCAATTTGAATTCTTTCTTAAATGGACAGGAATCATCCGACTTTTTAGGACTTTGGACGTCTTTTTCTGCTAACCGGGTTGTTAAAGACCTTAAAATCAAACTCTCTTTAAGAGGAAACTACAGTGAAAGTAATTTTAAGTTTAACGATTCGGTTATTAAAAATATTACAAGGGGTTACGGATTTTATTCCGCAATCATTCCGGCAATTGACGATCATTGGTCTTGGGGTATTTGGGTTACCGGCAGGTCTTCAACTTTTAGAAATATTGATTTGGGTTTAAGTGTTGCGCCGGGTATAGAATATAATCTTTTTAAGTACAACGAATCGAATAATAAACAATTCAGATTCGCATACAAATTAAGCGGTAATTATAATAAATATTTGGAAGAGACTGTTTATTTCAAAACTAAAGAATATTTGTTGGAACAAAGTATTGCAGTATCGGCTATATTTATTAAACAGTGGGGAACCGTATCGGCAACATTAACCGAGCGGAACTTTATGCATAAATTTTCCATGAACTCTATTGAATTGGAAACCAGAATAAGATTGAATTTATTCAAGGGATTTCGTTTGAGTATAACAGGTTCCTACTCAAGAATTCACAATCAAATATCATTAGCGCGTAAAAATGCTACCATTGACGAAGTCCTTCTTCAAAGAAGGGAACTGGAAACTCAATATGAATATTTCGGTTCGGTCGGAATATCCTTTAGTTTCGGCTCGATTTATAATAATATTGTAAATCCCAGGTTCGGAACTTAATGTTATTACTCAATTACAACAGCGGTTACGCTTGCCGATA
>Ga0256841_1000521_pt1 | contig 39337 bp, 42 predicted proteins | sample 356308metaG_FD_185971 | JGI IMG/M metagenome (GOLD analysis project Ga0256841, IMG submission 185971) | Hydrothermal vent microbial communities from Mid Atlantic Ridge, Atlantic Ocean - 356-308 | ecosystem: Environmental > Aquatic > Marine > Hydrothermal vents | place: Atlantic Ocean: Mid...
CCAGGCACATCTGCGCAGCAATAGTGGTTCTATTCCAAGCAGATGTAACGCCGTCAGAGGGAAAATCCGTCAAATCCGCCAGGACGCTGTTTTCCCTTCATCTCAGCGGTGTGACGCGCTTGACAATGGAACCACCATTGGCGGCGCGCGTCAAACCCCTGATACTTCGGGAAAACAGCGCCAACGGCGCAGGATGAATGGGGCCTGACCCTAGCCCCCTCCGGACATTTGATTGTGATTATCTGGTTCTCGCCGCAGCAAGGATCGGCCCGTAATCGGCGGCCTGGAGAATGACAACAACCTGATCAGTCCCCTTGACAGGTCGGCTGATCGAAAGCGGGCTGTCCCCATCCCATGTGTCGATCCGCTGCCAATCACTCACGATATTGCTGTAAGTGATCTTTTTGCCGGCATTTTCCCCACGTTTTATGTCCACGCTTGCAAGATCGCGCAACCGCACCAGTTGCACCCACATTGGCCGCTTTGACGGTCTGTCTGCCTCGGCTTCGATCAGAACCTTGTTGCCGGATCGAGATACTTTCAGATCGATGCCGGTGTCTTGTGCCTTGTGCGATTTGATCAGTCGCGAAACCTGGCCGGGTTTGTTTCCCACGACATGCTCCTGCCCCGCGATCACCATTTGCGGCGTGTAGATCATGCGTTTGCCGGCAGCGCGGGCATAGCCTTTCTGCCGTTTGGTAAACTTTGCCTGGCCAAACGTGTCTTTCCATCCGATATAATCCCAATAGTCCACATGCAGGGCCATGGGTATGACGTCATCGCGTTTGGCAAGCTGGCGCAGGAATTCATCTGCCGGCGGGCAAGAGGAACAGCCTTGCGACGTATATAACTCAACCACCACAGGCCCGTTCTGCCCAGATGCGCTGCTAGCACCAAACGCCAGAATGACGCTTAGAAAAAGACCTGTCAGTTGCCGCATGTTTATTGTTTTCTTCCGATGTTGTGACTTGGATGTATAAACTCCTTCTAGGGAATTTTCACAACAGGCGCCAATCAAGGTTTTGCGAGAATAAGTGAATTTTGGTAACATATGCTACGTCAGTACCTTTTTGTGTGCAATGGTATACAAAAAGGTACTTCTCCCCTTGAACGACTCCGCCGCTTGCTGCAAAAGCATGCGCGAAACCATCCATTTTCCCGGAGGACGGCCAGATGCCCATCACAGTTGGACAGGATTCATCCAAAACCCGCAGATCTCTGAACGTCGGCGGTCAATCTTTCGACTATTATTCCATTTCCGCCGCGCAAGAGGCCGGCCTGGGTGATTTCTCCCGGCTTCCGGCGGCCCTGCGGGTCGTTCTGGAGAATATGCTCCGGTTTGAGGATGGCAAAACCGTTACAACCGACGATATCCGCGCCTTTGCCGATTGGGCCGGGAACGGAGGCAGGAACCCGCGTGAAATCGCCTATCGTCCGGCACGTGTCCTGATGCAGGATTTTACCGGCGTTCCGGCAGTTGTCGATCTGGCCGCCATGCGTGACGGCATTATCGGGCTGGGTGGTGACGCACAAAAAATCAACCCTCTCAACCCCGTTGATCTGGTCATTGATCATTCGGTGATGATCGACGAATTCGGCAATCCGCGCGCCTTTCAATTCAATGTCGAGCGTGAGTACCAGCGCAACATCGAACGCTACACCTTCCTGAAATGGGGCCAGAGCGCATTCGACAACTTCCGCGTGGTGCCGCCAGGCACCGGTATCTGCCATCAGGTCAATCTTGAGTATCTGGCACAGGGCGTATGGTCTGACACCGACCAGAACGGCAAAATGGTCGCTTATCCCGACACGCTGGTTGGCACCGACAGCCACACAACCATGGTCAATGGTCTGGCGGTTCTGGGCTGGGGTGTTGGCGGGATCGAGGCCGAAGCCGCCATGCTGGGGCAACCGATCTCCATGCTGATCCCCGAGGTTGTTGGCATGGAACTGACCGGGCGGATGGTCGAAGGCACCACCGGCACCGATCTGGTTCTGAAGATCGTGGAACTGCTGCGGGAAAAAGGCGTGGTGGGCAAATTTGTCGAATTCTACGGCGAGGGGTTGGATCACCTGCCCCTGGCCGACCGGGCCACCATTGCCAACATGGCCCCCGAATACGGGGCCACCTGCGGCTTTTTCCCGATCGACAACGAAACCCTGCGCTATATGCAGGTCACCGGGCGCGACGAAGCCCGCATCGCGCTGGTCAAGGCCTATGCCGAAGAAAACGGGCTGTGGCGCCATAAGGATTACGCACCGGTCTATACCGATACGCTCAGCCTTGACATGGGCACCATCATTCCGGCCATTTCCGGGCCGAAAAGACCGCAGGATTACACGCCGCTGACCCAGGCCCCCGACGCCTTTATAAATGTGGTGGCCGACTATCGCGGCGAGGATGATTCTCCGGAGGCCGAGGACATGCTGGCCGAAGGCCCCGCTCCGGATCCGATCATTGACCCGCGCAAGAGCGCGCCGGTGGACGGGCGGGATTTCGAATTGCGCGACGGCTCGGTTGTCATTGCCTCGATCACCTCCTGCACCAACACCTCAAACCCCTATGTGATGATTGGTGCCGGGCTGGTGGCACGCAAGGCGCGTGAAAAGGGTCTGACATCCAAACCCTGGGTGAAAACATCGCTGGCACCAGGCAGTCAGGTGGTGAGTGAATACCTGCAAGCCGCCGGTCTGCAGGAGGACCTGGATGCGCTTGGGTTCAATCTGGTGGGCTTTGGCTGCACCACATGTATCGGAAACTCGGGCCCCCTGTCCGAGGAGATTTCCAAATGCATCAACGACAATGACCTGATCGCCGCTTCGGTTCTGTCCGGCAACCGGAATTTCGAGGGCCGGATCAGCCCCGACGTGCGTGCCAACTATCTGGCCAGCCCGCCGTTGGTTGTTGCCTATGCCATTGCCGGCGACATGAATGTGAATGTGGCCAATGATCCGCTGGGGACTGACAGAGATGGCAATCCGGTCTATCTGCGCGATATCTGGCCCAGTTCCGAAGAGATCACCGAGCTTGTCCATAAAACGGTAACCCGTGAGGCCTTTCAGTCAAAATATGCGGACGTGTTCAAAGGTGATGAAAAATGGCAGGCCGTCGAAACGACGGACAGCGAGGTTTATGACTGGCCTCCCAGCTCAACCTATATTCAGAACCCGCCATTCTTCCAGGGCATGTCTCCGGAACCCGGCTCGATCGAAAACATCGAGGGCGCACGCGAACTCGCAATCCTCGGAGACATGGTGACAACCGATCATATCAGCCCGGCCGGTGCAATTCCGGTCGACAGCCCTGCCGGGCGCTACCTGATCGAACGTCAGGTGGCCCCGCGCGACTTCAACTCGTTCGGATCGCGCCGTGGCAACCACGAAGTGATGATGCGCGGGACCTTCGGCAATATCCGTATCCGGAACGAAATGCTGCAGGATGTCGAAGGCGGCATGACCCGTGGCCCCGATGGTTCTGTGGTGCCGATTTTCGATGCCGCCATGGCTTGGCAGGAAAAGGGTGTACCGCTGGTTGTGGTCGCGGGCGAATTATACGGCGCAGGGTCTTCGCGGGACTGGGCGGCCAAGGGCACCGCCCTGCTGGGCGTCAAGGCCGTGATCGCGCAAAGCTTTGAACGCATTCACCGCTCCAACCTGATCGGCATGGGGGTAATCCCCTTTGAATTCACGGGCAAGGACAACCGGAAAACCCTGAACCTTACGGGAAGTGAAAGCTTCTCGATCCGCGGATTGAGTAATGATATAGAGCCGCTTTCCGAAGTGCCCTGCCTGATCACCTATGAGGACGGGTCAGAACGCGAAATCTCTCTGAAATGCCGAATCGATACCGAAGTTGAAATCGATTACCTGCGCAATGGTGGGGTATTGCATTACGTTCTGCGCAATCTGGCGAAGAGTTAGGGTCAAAACCACAGCAGAATCAGGCGCCCTGCATCCGGGGCGCCTGATTGGGGTTTGATCCCTGAAAAACAGCGTGAAAGCGGTGGTTTTTTTCCTGTTCCTCATAAAACAGGCAAATAATGGCCGAAAAACAGTGTGTTTCGGCAAAAAATATCTGATTGTCAAAGAGTAGTCTTTTTTTGTTAACCATTTTAGGGCAAATCTGCCGGCATGATTTATAAACGCACCAATCCATTCCGCCGCATCAATATGCTGACGCTTGAATTTCTGGCCATGGTTCTCCTGGCTTTGGCCGGGGCATGGCCATTTTAGGACAGCTTCCCGATCCCAGGCTTTCTGCCAGAGGGCCAGTCCATTTTCATGTATTTGTTTCCCTGTTTCAGCTCATCCAGCATCTGGGAAAGCCGTTTTAGCCGGGTTGTTTCGCGCTTTGCACGCCTGATCCATGCCAGATAGTCATTCCGCTGGTAGGGGGGGCGCAAATCATACGCGGCTTGCAGCCCGCTTTCCTCCAATGCTTTGCGAACAAAATCCGGCATTGCCTGTATTGGGCGCCGCAGTGACTGTTTGCTGTCTGCGTTTCGAGGGTTGTGCATCCTCTGAATTTAGCACAGGTCGCCCCTGCCGGGAACCGCCACTATCTGGCGCTGTCCATAACCGGCTTTATCCGGTCCTTGAATATCTGTTTGGTCATCGGCCCCGCGAAGCGCAGCAAAATGGTGCCGCTGCTGTCGATCACAAATGTTTCGGGGACCCCGTACACACCCCAGTTTATCGCATTTCGCCCGTTGGCGTCTGCACCGATGGCAATAAAGGGGTTTCCCATATCCGCAAGAAACGCCATCGCTTTTTTCGGATCGTCCTTGTAGTTGATCCCGTAAATTTTCACGCCTTCCTTTGAAAGCTGTTCCAGAACTGGATGCTCTACCCGGCAGGGCACGCACCAACTGGCCCAATAGTTGACCAGTTTGACCCCCGGGGCCACCAGGGCAGAATCGTCAAAAGTAGGATAATCACCCAGTTGGGTCAGGTTGACCGATGGGGCTGGCCCGCCTTCACGGGTCGACGGCAATGAGGTGTCTCCCGCCTTGTCCAGGCCGAAAAAGAACATCGCGGCCAGCCCGGCAAACAGGACCGGTGGCAGAAACATCAGGGGGGAAATCTTAGCCATCTTGTGCAGTTCCTTGTCGGGTTGATTTGTTTGCAGCGCGCCGCTCCTCGACCTGGCGCAATGCGCGGTAAACGCGCCGACCTTTCAACCAGCTGAACAAGATCAGGGCAGCAATCAGAACGATGGCAGCCCCGTAGGCAGACAAGACAACTGTCCCGTATTTACCAAGATCCGGCATCATGCCATTCGCTCCCGTGCTTCCAGGGCTTTCAGGCGGCGCGCCCGGACTTCGGTACGGGTGCGAAGCAGAACCAGCGTCACAAACAAAAGGATAAACCCGACAATACACAACACCAAGGGTTTGTAGAACACATCTGCGACATGTTCCTCTTTGTCGACCGAGAGCGAGGCCGCCTGATGCAGCCCCTGATTCCAGAAATTGACAGCGTATCGACTGAGCAAGGCAAAAACAGACCCGACAATACACAGAACCGCCGTCAGGTCAGCCGCTGTATCCGGATTGTCGATTGCCTCCCAGAGCGCCATGTAGCCGAGGTAAAACAGGAACAAGACCAGAAAGGATGTCAGACGCGGATCCCAGGCCCACCATGTCCCCCACATCGGCTGACCCCATACGGCCCCGGTTATCAGGGCAATCAGTGTCATTGTCATGCCGATGGGGGCCGCTGCCTTGGCTGCCAATGCGCTGACATGGTGCCTCCGGACCAACCAGATCATCGAGGCAACCAACATCATCAGCCAGGCATTGATTGCAATCATTGCCGCCGGCACATGGATATAGATTATCTTGACGGTGGCGCCGAAATTCTCGGCTTGCGGCGTAAAGAAATATCCCCAGACCAACCCCGGAATGAGGGTCAGAGCCGTCAGTCCGATAACCCACGGCAACACCCACCCCGAGGTTTCCATGAACTTCTTTGGATTAGCATATTCCCAGATCGACATGGGCCACCCTTATGGCTGATTTCCTGCTGTTACAATGCCCCAGCCGCCGGCTCAACGCAAATTGATGCGTACCGCTGCGGCCGCTACAAATGGAAGCAGTGCAATGGTAAAAAGGGTGATTCCGGCGAGCATGAACAGCGGTGTCGTGTTGGCCATCCCGTCGGCACCGCGCCGCAAGGCTTCGGCGCCAAAGATCAGCGTTGGCATGTATAGCGGCAGCACCAGAAGCGAGAGCAATAACCCGCCCCGTTTAAGCCCGACGGTCAGGGCGGCGCCAAAGGTACCGATATAGCTGAGTGCAGGTGTTCCCAGAAGCAAGGTCACGACCAGCCAGAAATAAGCATCTTCGGGCATGTTCAGCAACAGCCCCAATCCGGGCGCAACCAGGGTCAGCGGCAGACCGGTCGTCAGCCAATGCGCCAGTGCCTTCATCGCCACGACACCTTCCAGCGGCAGCGGTGCCGTCGCCAGCAGATCCAGCGAGCCATCCTCGTAATCCAGCGCAAAAATGCGGTCGAGCGACAACAGGCAGGCCAGCAGTGCCGCCACCCAGAGAACACCAGGCGCGATGCGGCCAAGAATTTCACTCTGCGGCCCGACTCCGAAGGGGATCAGGACTGTGACGATCAAAAAGAACGCCAGCCCCAGACCAAAGCCACCACCCGCGCGCACCGCCAGCCGCATATCGCGAAAGAGCAAAGCTATCATGTGAAATCCTCGTCGCCGTCAAATCCCGAGCGAACGTAGCCCCCGGTTGATTCGGGCAGCGCCTTGAAAGGGGTCAAATCCAGCTCCCGCGCGGTAAAACCCAGATCGATATGCGTCGCCATCAGCGCCAGTCCGCCAGCCTTGCAATGCGCCCGAACGGCCTTGCCAAACAGGGCCACACTGTCCGTATCAAGGGAAACGGTCGGCTCATCCAGCGCCCAGACCGGGCGCCCGGTGACCAGAAGCCTTGCCAGCCCCAAACGGCGTTTTTGTCCGGCTGACAGGCTGTGGGCCTGACGATCAACCAAATCTTCAAGATTGAAATCAGCCAGAGCCTGCGAAATATCACGCGTCCCATAGACCCGGGCCCAGAACATCAGATTCTCCCGCACGGTCAATGCCGCTTTCAGACCATCAGCATGCGCACCATAAGCCAGGGATTCTGCCGGAACCGACATCCTTCCAGCCAATGCGGGCTGCAACCCGGCCAGGGTCCGCAGCAATGTGGTTTTCCCGATACCATTGGGGCCACGCAAAAGGAGTGCCTCGCCAGAGGCGAGCGAAAAGCTCAGCCCTTCCAGAATGGGCACACCGCCACGGGCGCAGGCCAGATCCGTTACCTTCAGTTCCATGGCTCTTCGCATAACCGATCCGTCAGCGGGCTGAAAGCCCGATTGCGATATTCCGGGGTGGCTGACAGATTGATTTTCAGGTTGAGGATACAGGCAACAGCGCCGCCCCGACGCGCCGCCCTTCGGCCAGCAATACGTTGAAGGTACGGCAGGCCGCACCGGTTGACATGGGTTCGGCATTCAATCCGGCATTTTCCAGCTTGCCCCGCAATGCGCCCGGCAGATAGGTCGTATCATCACCGGTGCCGATGAACAGAATATCCAGAACGGCCGCAGTCGCCAACAGCGGCTGATCGGCATCAAAGCCGCCCCAGGGTTTCACCCCGTTTGGCAGCACCAGAACCGGACCTTCATAAACCTGACCGCCAATGCGAAAAAAACCGGGACCGTACCCATCTATCGGAGTAGCATTGTCAAAGGTGACTTCCGTAAATCGCATTTTTCCCCTTTCCAGAGGACAGGCCCCATCAATCCTGCGCCACTGGCGCCATTTCCATGAAATATCCGCGCTTCACCATGCGCCGTCAACAGGGCCTGTTCTCAAACGCCACGCCGTAGAGATGAAGCCAAGGCCCGGCCGACAGCATTGTCGCCGAACCAGACCTTTGAAAAGGCACGGAAAAGCAACAGTTTGGGCGTTTGTGGATGATACGCATGACAGCCTGTGGCCCCCTGACTTCATGCCTTCGGCGAGGATATTTGACCCATTTGGAAGCGGAATCTCTGTCGTCGCGCAGGCGTAATGGAGCAGATCCTAATCAAACAGCGGCAGGCCATTCAGCGCCGATACGGCAATGATGATATAGGCCACGGCCCGGTAAACACGTTCGGCCTTTGGGTGAAAGATAGCTGCCCCCGAGAGATTGCCAATGGTGTAGGGTATAGCCAGGATCAGCCCAAGGACAACGGCTGTGCCAACCAGGTAGCCGTTCAGCGCCAGCATCCCCAACATCAGCACATCGGCGGCTATCAGATACACCATGATCGTGGCGCGGATCACTGCCGCCCGATGCGGGCTGGCCATATAAAGCAGAATGACCGGTGGGCCGGGCAATCCGACCGAACCGGCCAGAAGGCCGGACAAGGCCCCGGTTCCGAATATCAGGCGTTTTGTCAGAATACCCCGATAGCGCAATCCGGCCAGCAGAATGGCCAATAAAAGCAGAGCAATCAGTGAAACACCATAGCGAAACACTTCGGGCGCGACCAGCGACAGCATCCAGACACCGACCGGCAGGCCAATGAGGGTGCCCAGCAACAGGCGGCGCACGTCGCCCATGGCCCCGGTGCGCATCGCCTTCGGAATATTGAGCAATGGCCCAATGAGATCCATCGTGATCAGCGTTGTCAGCGCCTCAAACGGCGACAGCACCTGCCCGGCGATCGGCAGGTAGACCATCGCCGTACCGAAACCGGAAAACCCGCGCACCAGCCCGGCCAGAAACACACCTGCCACCAACAGCCATATGCCCTCGGTGTGCAGTGCGGCCAGCAGGGCCTGCATCTCAGGCGTCTACATTTGCAAACTGATTGCCGGCATTTGCGTCAGGCTTGGACCAGTCGCGTTTCACCCCGAGCCACAACAGGATTGTCGAAGCAATGAACACCGAACTGTATGTCCCGACAATCACCCCCCAGATCATGGCAAAGACAAAGCCGCGGATCACATCCCCCCCCAGAACAAACAGGGCAATCAACGCCAGAAGTGTTGTGAAAGAGGTCATCACCGTGCGCGATAATGTCTCGTTGATCGACAGGTTCAGAACCTCCTGCAAGGGCTTCTTCTTGTATTTTCGCAGGTTTTCGCGCACCCGGTCAAACACCACCACCGTGTCATTCAGCGAATAGCCGACAATGGTCAGCAATGCCGCAATGACACTGAGATCAAACTTGATCTGAAGAATGGCAAAAATACCGATCGTCAAGAGCACATCATGGATAAGCGCGACCACTGCCCCGACGGAGAACTGCCACTCAAATCGCAGCCAGATATAGACAAGAACCGCTGCAATCGCTGCCATGACAGCTTCTACCGCCTTCCAGACCAGTTCTCCCGACACTTTCGGCCCGACGGATTCAACCGCGGTGAACTTGATCCCCGGGTCAACCGTCTGAAGCGCGGCCTCCACCGATTTGACTGTCGCCGGGGATATGCTCTCACTGCCTTTCTGGGCCTGAATGCGGATGGTCGCCACATTTTTTTCAGTCCCGAAACTGGGGTCGAAAACTTCGGTGATCGAAACATCCCCCAGCTTCAGCGGGGAAATCGCCTTGCGGTAGGCCCCGACATCAACCTTTTGCGCCGATTCCGTGCGGATGGTTGTGCCACCCCTGAAATCAATGCCAAAGTTCAGCCCCATGATGAGGAACAGAATGACCGAGAGAACGACCGCCAGGGCAGATGCACCAAAAGTCAGGCGCGAATACTTGAAAAAATCCCAGTTGGTTTCCGAGGGGACAAGTTTCAGTCGCATCTTTACACCTCGATGGTTTTGGGTCTGCGGCGTTCAAACCACATGACAATGATAAGCCGGGTCACATAAATGGCCGTGAAAACGGAGGTTATGATCCCCAGAGCCAGCGTGACTGCAAAGCCGCGCACCGGCCCCGCCCCCATGACAAACAGGATCACAGCAGTAATAAACGTGGTGATATTTGCGTCAATAATGGCCGATAACGCCTTTTCATAACCCAGTTCTATGGCTCGCGCGGGGCCGCGGCCGGCTTTCAGTTCTTCGCGGATACGTTCAAAAATCAGCACATTGGCGTCCACCGCCATGCCGATGGTCAGCACGATACCGGCAATCCCGGGCAAGGTCAGCGTACCACCGATAACGCTGAGCATGCCGAAAATCATTGCAACGTTCAGCAACAGCGCCACATCGGCAATCACCCCGAACATGCCGTAACTCAGCACCATGAAGACCAGCACCGCCAGCAGCGCCACGATGGAGGCGATCTTTCCCGCCTCGATGCTGTCCTGCCCCAGTTCCGGCCCGATGGTGCGTTGTTCAATCACGTCCAGCTTGGCCGGAAGTGCGCCGGCGCGCAGCAGAACCGCCAGTTTTGTGGATTCCTCAAGGGTGAAGTTTCCGGTGATGATCCCGGATCCGCCGGCGATATGCGACTGAATGACCGGGGCCGAAATAACCTCGTTATCCAGCACGATTGCAAAGGGGGAGCCGATATGCTCGGCCGTGAAATCACCAAACTTGCGCGCACCGGTCGGGTTGAAGCGGAAACTGACCGCCGGGCGGCCGTTCTGGTCAAAGCTTGGCTGCGCATCCACCAGTTCCTCGCCGGTAACAACTGGCGTATCTTCCAGAATATAATACTGTCCCGGCTCATCCAGTGACGGCAGAATGATATTTCCAACCCCCGGCCTGGCATCCTTGTCTTGCGTGCGGCCAACCACCGGCATGAATTCCAGCTTGGCGGTTTTGCCCAGCAGTTCCTTCAGTTCTTCGGCACTGCCCAGTCCCGGCACCTCGATCAGAATACGCCGTTCTCCCTGCCGCTGAATGGTCGGCTCACGCGTGCCGACCTCGTCAATGCGGCGGCGGATGATTTCCAGAGATTGCTGAAGGGTGCGTTCATCGGTTGCCCTTTTCTCGGCTTCCGACAGGGTGATGATCAGATCGCTCCCCTGCGCCCGCACGTCGATGTCACTGGCCCCGACCCCTGTCAGGGTTACAACAGGGCGCGCCAGTTTGCGCACGATCTCCAGGGCCCGCGGCATGCCTTCCGGTTTGGAAATACGCACGCGCAACTCACCCGGCGGGGCTTTTTGCCGCCGGATTGATCCGACCGTATCTCTTTCAACCTTCAGCGCATCACGAATATCCGGCCACATGCCTTTCACCCGGCTGTCGTAAACATCCTCGACCTGCACTTCGACCAGCAGATGCGCGCCACCGCGCAGATCCAGCCCCAGGTTGACCAGCTTTGCCGGCATCCAGTTCGGCCAGGCCTTTGCGGCCGCCCGGTTTTCCGGTGTGTCCATTCCTGTTGCAAGTGCAGCAACAGCATCATTGTGGCGCTCTACCCGCGGGTAAAACGCGTTGGGAAGTGCATAAAACAGACCGAGGGCAACAAGCCCCCAGATCACGATCCGTTTCCAAAGAGGGAAGTGTAGCATCAGTTACGCCTGAGAAATGAAATGAGAAACGGCCTATTTATCGGCAGCAGAACTGGCAGGTTCGGTCTTGTTCAGAACCTGCGCGATGGTGGATTGGATGACGCGCACCTTGACGCCCGGAGCAATCTCGACCTCAACCTCTCCGCCATCCTTGACCTTGGTGACCTTGCCGACCAGCCCACCTTGCGTGACCACCTGATCACCCCGGCGCAGGGCCGCAACCATGGCCTGATGTTCTTTCACCTTTTTCTGCTGGGGTCTGATCAACAGAAAATACATGATCGCAAAGATCAGAATTAGCGGGAGAAATTGTCCGAGTGCGTTGGCGCCGTCCATCATGTCCTCATCTTGTCACGGCGGACTCTCCGCCTTGGGTTTTCGCGCGCACCCTATCGCCGCCCCCGATGGTTGGCAAGGCGATGCCGGGTTTTCCGGCCTGTTGCGCTCTGGGATGCATTTCATGGCTTCAAAGTGCGGCCTGTCTGGGGCATATGGGGGGCGCAGGCTGACAGTCAAGCAAGGACAGGACAAATGCACGATATAAAAATGATCCGCGAAAATCCGGCCGCTTTTGACGCCGCAATGGCGCGGCGCGGGCTTTCGGGCATTTCTCAGGCCGTTCTGGCGATTGATTCCGCGCGCCGTGCCGCCATCGCCAGGGCCGAGGCGGCCCTGAGCGAACGCAACGCAGCCTCTAAACTGGTGGGCGCGGCCAAGGCATCCGGCGACGAGGCCGAGTTTGAACGCCTGCGCGCGCTGGTGGCGGAAAAAAAGGCCGAGATTGCCGCGCTTGAAGAAGAGGCCAAGGCAAAGGATGCCGAATTGCGCGATATGCTGATGGGCCTGCCCAACCTGCCGGCCGAAGATGTGCCAGATGGTGCCGACGAGGACGACAATGTGGAAATCAAGCGCTGGGGCACCCCGCGCAGTTTTTCCTTTACACCCAAGGAACATTTCGAACTGGCCGCCGTGCAGGACGGCATGGATTTTCAAACAGCCGCCAAACTGTCCGGCGCGCGTTTCGTGGTGATGTCGGGGGCTGTGGCGCGTGTGCACCGCGCCCTGTCGCAATTCATGCTGGACATGCACATTGACAAACACGGTCTGACCGAAACCAACGTGCCCGTATTGGTGCGTGAGGAAATGATGTATGGCACCGGCCAGTTGCCGAAATTCGGCGAGGACAGCTATAAAACCACCAATGGCTGGTGGCTGATCCCCACCGCCGAAGTGCCGCTGACCAATGTCGTCAATGGCGAGGTGGTGGACGAATCCAGCCTGCCCCGCCGCTATGTGGCCCATACCCTGTGTTTCCGTTCGGAAGCGGGCAGCGCGGGGCGCGACACATCCGGCATGCTGCGCCAGCACCAGTTTGAAAAGGTGGAAATGGTCTCGATCACCCACCCCGACGAATCCGCCGCCGAACATGACGCCATGACCCGCCGCGCCGAGGCCGTCCTCGAAGCGCTGGAGCTGCCCTACCGCACTGTGGTCCTTTGCACCGGCGATCTGGGGTTCGGGATGATGAAAACCCACGATATCGAAGTCTGGCTGCCCGGCCAGAACATGTATCGCGAGATCAGCTCGGTTTCCGTGGCCGGTGATTTTCAGGCCCGCCGGATGAACGCGCGCTTCAAGCCTGCGGGCGGCGGCAAGCCGGAGTTCGTGCATACCCTGAACGGCTCGGGCGTTGCCGTGGGCCGGTGCCTGATCGCGGTTCTGGAGAACGGTCAGCAAGAGGACGGATCGGTAAACCTGCCTGCGGCCCTGCATCCCTGGCTGGGCGGCAAAACCCGTATAACCGCCAGCGGAGAACTGGCCTGAGGAGCGGCCGAGCGGCCGCCCTATCCCAACTCGTCCAGAATGGCCGCCTCATCCAGACCGCTGACCGCCCCGACGACCCGGCCACGCATGCCGGAAAGACGTGTTTTGACATAGGCCTGCGCCACCGGCCCTGGGCGCTGGTGCAACAGAACCGACGATGTCAAAAGCTGCGCCAGACTTTCGGCAAACCAGCGGGCTTCGGCCTCGGTCGGCAGGGTTGGCCATCGGGAAAAATGCGCATCCAGCGCCGCCGCATAATCCGGTGACAAACTGCGTGCATTTTCCAGCTCGGCCCGCAAGACCTCAGCCGCCAGCGGATCGCGCCCCAAGGTGCGCAGAATGTCCAGACAAATGACATTCCCCGACCCTTCCCAGATCGAATTCAGCGGTGATTCCCGAAACAGCATCGGCATCGGCGTATCATCGACATAGCCCATGCCACCAAGCACCTCCATGGCCTCATAAACCACATCGGGACAGCGTTTGTTTGACAGGAATTTCGCCAACGCCACCCCGATGCGCGCAAAGGCCCGGTCCGTGGCATCGGCCCCGTCAAACGCGGCCGCAACCCGCATCCCCAGAAACAGCGCCCCCAGCCAGTCCAGCGTCAGATCCGCCAGCACCGACCGCATCAGCGGCTGGTCGATCAGGCGGCGTTGAAAAACCCTGCGGTTCTGACACCAGTAATGCGCCTCGCTCAGGGCCGCACGCATCAGGCCGGCCGGGGCCATCGCCGTATCAAGCCGCGTGTGATGCACCATATCGAGAATGACGCGCACGCCCGCGCCCTCCTCCCCCAGCAATTGCGCCCAGGCACCATGGTATTCGATTTCGGCCGAAGCATTGGCACGATTGCCCAGCTTTTCTTTCAGCCGCATCAGATGGATCGGGTTTCTTGTGCCATCCGGCTGCCAGCGCGGCACCAGAAAACAACTGAGCCCCCCAGGCGCCTGGGCCAGTGTCAGAAAGGCATCCGACATCGGCGCTGAACAGAACCATTTATGGCCATAGAGACGGTAGCTATCTGTTTGCGCGATAGCCTTTGTCACATTGGTCCGGATATCGGAACCGCCCTGTTTCTCGGTCATCGCCATGCCCATGGTCAGACCGGATTTTTCCGCATGTGGCCTGTCGGACGGGTCATAGCTGCGTGAGGTCAGGCCGGAAATCCATTCCTTCGCAACCTCAGGATTGGTTTGCAGCGCCGGGACGGCTGCATAGGTCATGGTCATCGGGCAACATGTGGATGGTTCGGTCTGGCTCTGCAGATAAACCATTGCCGCATGGGTGACATGACCGCCGGCTTTACCCTCCCAGGCAATCGCAGAATATCCCGCTGCGATCCCGTTGTGCATGAGTTTGTGGTACGCCGGGTGAAAATGAACCCGATCCAGCCGCCGACCGCCACGATCAAACGCCTCCAGCCTTGGCAGACATCGGTTGGCCTCGCGCCCGGCCTCCCTGTAGTCAACCCGCCCCAATGTCTTGCCATAACCTGCAAGCGGTGCGGCCTGCCCCCCGGCGGCGGCAACCGCGGCCTGCAATGCAGGATCCCGGCCGAACAGATCAATGTCACCACGCAATGCAGGCTGGTTTTCCGCTGCGGTCAAATGGGCAAGATCAGGTTTTGACATGCGCGCCTCCTTTCCAGCAGTTTACGCCATCTGTGTGGCTCTGGCACATCAATTATCGCCCCGCTGATTCGTTTTTTTGATCAAAGGGGATTCACAAAGCGAATCACTTGTGCCATTGTCGGCGACAGCACCCCGCAAGAGGCTGCACTTGAGGCAGAAATTATGAATTTATCCCGTAAACGGCCGGCGATTGGCAGTCTGGTTTATTTTGCCTTGGTGCTTTCACTGGGCGCATATTTCACCTTTGCCGCTGTTCAGGGGGATTACGGGTTGTTCCGGCGTGTGGAAATCGAATCCGAATCCGAGGCTCTGCAGGCTGAACTGGACAGGCTGAAAGGCGAGGTTGCGCGTATGCAGAACAAGACCCACCGCCTTTCGGACAATTACCTTGATCTGGATTTGCTGGACGAACAGGCCCGCAGCGTATTGGGTATGATCCGCAAGGACGAGATCATCATCCGCTGAAACCGGATGCTTTCCTGATCAGTTAAAACTTTTCTCGCACCATGCGCGCTAATCCGCTATTATATAGTTTAACACTAAACTATATTTTTTCCCAGCATGGAGAAAGCCCAATGGCAGCCCGAAAAAACTCCAAGAAAACAACGGTATCTGGTGAAGAACTGCTAAAATATTACCGGGAAATGCTGCTGATCCGCCGATTCGAGGAAAAGGCGGGGCAGCTATACGGTATGGGACTCATCGGTGGGTTTTGCCATCTTTATATCGGTCAGGAAGCCGTCGTTGTGGGGCTGGAGGCCGCAGCGGAAGACGGCGATGAACGCATTACGTCCTATCGTGACCATGGCCATATGCTCGCTTGTGGCATGGATCCAAAGGGCGTGATGGCGGAACTGGCCGGGCGGGCTACCGGCTATTCCAAGGGCAAAGGCGGCAGCATGCACATGTTCTCGCGGGAAAAGAATTTTTATGGCGGAAACGGCATTGTCGGCGCCCAGGTTCCACTTGGCACCGGCATGGCCTTTGCCAACAAGTATCTGGAAAACGGCAGGGTATCCTTCACCTATTTCGGCGATGGCGCGGCCAATCAGGGCCAGGTCTATGAAAGCTTCAACATGGCCGAGCTTTGGCAGCTTCCCGTCGTATATGTCATCGAAAACAACCAGTATGCCATGGGCACCGCCCTGCGCCGGGCCTCATCCACCCCCGAACTGTACACCCGCGGAGAGGCCTTCAACATTCCGGGTGAAGCCGTGGACGGCATGGATGTTCTGGCGGTCAAGCGCGCGGGGGAAAAGGCAGTGGCCCACTGCCGCGCCGGCAAAGGCCCCTACATTCTGGAAATGAAAACCTACCGTTACCGCGGCCATTCCATGTCGGACCCGGCGAAATACAGATCACGCGACGAAGTGCAGAAAATGCGCGAAGAACATGATCCGATCGATCACATTCGCAGCCTGATCCTGAAAGGAAAGCACGCAACCGAAGAAGACCTGAAGGCTGTCGACAAAGACGTGAAAGCGATCGTGAACGAAGCCGCCGAGTTTGCCCGCACCAGCCCCGAACCTGCCCCGGAAGAGCTGTACAAAGACATTTACGCTGAAGCCTAAGCGCCTGATAATACGGAGAAACCAACGATGGCAATTGAAATCCTGATGCCCGCGCTTTCGCCCACGATGGAAGAAGGCACTTTGGCAAAATGGCTGGTGAAAGAGGGTGATACCGTCCAGTCCGGCGACATTCTGGCCGAAATCGAAACCGACAAGGCGACGATGGAATTCGAGGCGGTGGATGACGGGATCATCGGCAGGATTCTGGTGCCCGAAGGCAGCGAGGGCGTCAAGGTGAACACGCCGATTGCCGTGTTGCTTGAGGATGGCGAAGACGCCAGCGCCGTGCCTGCCCCGGCCTCGTCCGCCGCAGCACAAACTGTTGCGCCAGCCGAGCAAAGCCAGACTACCACCCGCCCCACGGAGCCGGCTGTTGTGCCTGCAACGGCCGCGCCAGCGCCCACTCCGGATTGGCCCGACGGTACCGAGATGAACGAGCAAAGCGTGCGCGAAGCCCTGCGCGATGCCATGGCCGAAGAAATGCGCCGAGATGAGCATGTTTATCTGATGGGGGAGGAGGTTGCGCAGTATCAGGGCGCTTACAAGGTCAGCCAGGGATTGCTGGAAGAGTTCGGCGACCGGCGGGTGATTGACACCCCCATTACCGAACAGGGGTTCACCGGCGTTGGTATCGGCTCATCCTTTACAGGCTTGCGGCCGATCATTGAATTCATGACCTTCAATTTTGCGATGCAGGCCATTGACCAGATTATCAACTCGGCCGCCAAAACGCTGTATATGTCGGGTGGTCAGTTGAATGTGCCTGTCGTCTTTCGCGGAACCAATGGCGCGGCGGCCAGGGTTGGCGCGCAGCACAGCCAGGATTATGCCGCCTGGTATGCGCAGATTCCCGGCCTGAAAGTGGCCATGCCATATAGCGCGGCCGATGCAAAAGGCCTGTTGAAAACCGCAATCCGCGATCCGAACCCGGTGGTCTTTCTGGAAAACGAAATGCTGTACGGCCGCAGTTTCGAGGTGCCGGCACTGGATGATTTCACCATTCCGTTTGGCAAGGCACGTATCTGGCGTGAAGGCCAGGATGTCACGCTTGTCAGCTTTGGCATCGGCATGCAATACGCCCTGGAAGCCGCAGACAAACTGGCCGAAGAGGGTATTTCCGCCGAAGTGATTGATTTGCGCACGCTTCGCCCGATGGATACCGGGGCAGTGGTGCGCTCGGTCATGAAAACAAACCGCTGCGTCACGGTCGAGGAAGGCTGGCCGGTCTGCTCGATCGGCAATCATATATCTGCCGTTCTGATGCAACAGGCCTTTGATTATCTGGATGCACCCGTCATCAACTGCACTGGCAAGGATGTGCCCATGCCCTATGCGGCCAATCTTGAAAAACTGGCACTGGTCACGACCGAAGAGGTGATCGAAGCCGTTAAATCCGTGACTTATAAATAAGGGGAAAACGCGATGCCTATTGAAATCCTGATGCCCGCGCTTTCGCCCACGATGGAAGAAGGCACTTTGGCCAAATGGCTGGTGAAAGAGGGTGATCCTGTCCAGTCCGGCGACATTCTGGCCGAAATCGAAACCGACAAGGCGACGATGGAATTCGAGGCGGTGGATGACGGGATCATCGGCAGGATTCTGGTGCCCGAAGGCAGCGAGGGCGTCAAGGTGAACACGCCGATTGCCGTGTTGCTTGAGGATGGCGAGACAGCCGCCGACATCAAAAAAGCACCCGAGTCCGCGCCAGCCAAAACCGGGCAGCCTGCTGCGCCGGCCCCCGCCGCCACTGCGCCTGTGGCCACGCCGCAATCGCAGCCAGCCCCGGTATCTGCCTCCGGCGCGCGTATATTTGCCTCTCCCCTGGCACGCCGGATAGCGGCGGAAAAAGGGCTGGATTTGAGGATGATAAAGGGCAGCGGCCCGCATGGCAGAATCGTCAAGGCAGATGTGGAAAGCAGCCCGCCCGCGTTGCAATCCGCACCCCAGGCCGCACCGGCGCCCATGCCAACGGGTCCACAGGCCGAGGCCGTGATGAAAATCTATCAGGACCGGCCGTTTACCGAGATCAAGCTGGACGGCATGCGAAAAATCATCGCCGCACGCCTGACGGAAGCCAAGCAAACCATACCGCATTTCTATCTGCGCCGTGATATTCGCATTGATGCGCTTCTGGATCTGCGCCGCAAAATGAACGCAACCCTGGAGGAGCGGGGTATAAAACTCTCGGTCAATGATTTTATCATCAAGGCCTGCGCCAATGCCCTGCAGGCCGTTCCCGAAGCCAATGCCGTCTGGGCCGGCGATCGTATCCTGCAACTGAAACCATCTGACGTGGCCGTTGCGGTCGCGGTCGATGGCGGATTGTTCACGCCGGTTCTGAAAGACGCCGACAAAGCGCCCCTATCGCAGATTTCCGCCATGATGAAGGATCTTGCCGCCCGGGCACGCGAACGCAAACTTTCCCCGGAGGAATATCAGGGCGGCAGTTTTGCAATCTCCAATCTCGGGATGTTCGGCATCGACAATTTCGACGCGGTGATCAACCCGCCGCACGGGGCCATTCTCGCTGTCGGGGCCGGGAAAAAACGCCCCGTTGTCACCGATGACGGCAGCATTGCCGCTGCAACCGTCATGTCGGTTACGCTATCGGTCGACCATAGGGTCATTGATGGCGCGCTTGGCGCAAAACTGCTGCAATCCATCGTTGACAACCTTGAGAATCCACTCGCAATGCTGGCCTAAGGCTTTCACTAATCATGCAAATTCAGGGCTGACACCACCAGTTTCAGCCCTGAAACTTAATCTTTTGCAATATTCTACTCCCCTGACTCCAAAGTTCGCGTCATTTTACCTTTACCCTTCCCCGAATTGTCTGCAATCCGGTTCGCGCCCGGCTTCAACGATGCGCATCACCTTGCCATGATATTTTGGTCAGGTTTCATTGATCCTACGCCACGCGTTTGGCCGAGTTTTTGCTCATCCAAGCAACTGATCCATCGAAACCGAAGGCTGGCTGCAACCGGCCTCGCCGATGACTTTTGCCGGGACACCCGCCACTGTCTTTCTTGTCGGCACATCCTCCAGAACGACCGATCCCGCGGCAATGCGTGAGCAACATCCAACCTGAATGTTTCCCAGCACCTTTGCCCCTGCTCCAATCAGAACACCATCACCTATTTTCGGGTGCCGGTCTCCGCTTTCCTTGCCGGTGCCGCCGAGTGTCACACTGTGCAACAGCGAAACATTGTCACCGACAACGGCGGTTTCCCCTATGACAATTGCATGGGCGTGGTCGATCATGATACCTTGGCCAATTCTTGCGGCCGGGTGAATGTCGATACCAAATATTTCCGACACCCGCATTTGCAGATAAAATGCAAGGTCCTTTCGGCCTTCCTTCCACAACCAGTGTCCGATCCGGTAGGCTTGAACCGCCTGAAACCCCTTGAAATACATCAAGGGTTCCATCTGACGATGGCAGGCGGGATCCCGCTCAAACACCGCACCCAGATCAGCCCGGGCTGCCGCGCCCAGACCGGCATCGTTTCTATAAGCCTCGTCTGCGATTTCCCGCAGCAGTTGCTCTGACATCTCGCCGGAGCCGAGTTTCAGCGAAATCCGGTAGGCGAGCGCCTGTTCAAGCGTGTTGTGATGCAATATCGTCGAATGGATCAGCCCGCCCATCAGCGGCTCCAGCCGAACCGCCTCTCGGGCTTCCTTGCGGATCCGGTCCCAGACAGGATCCAGTTCCATTAGATTTGCGCGCGTTTCCACCATCAGTCTTTCCTCCAAACCTGCTGTATTCTACAACAACTAGGGCAAGCCGGTAAAACGGAAAGACGTGATCACGAGGATTTGCAAATTGAACAAGACCGATCTGGCCCGTTTTCACAGGAAACTGACAGAGATGCAGGCATCCGCGGCGCAAGAGGAAACTCTGGGCAAAGAGGCCACCCGAACCGTCACATTGGATCAACAGTCGGTCGGGCGTCTCAGCCGGATGGATGCAATGCAGCAACAGGCGATGGCTCAGGCAAACAGTTCCCGGCGCAAACAACTCCAGCAGCGCATTCTGGCGGCTCTGGCCCGCATGCAGGAGGGCGAATATGGTTACTGTACCGAATGTGGCGAGGAGATTGCACTCAAGCGCCTCGAGTTTGATCCGGCGATCGGGCTCTGCATCACCTGCGCCCGTGGCTGATTGCCCTGGCGCGGCAGCGTCTTTCCACAAGCGCTTCGAAAACCAGGGCCATGCAGCGGCAGTAATCCACATCGTCAAGAAACGGTTCGGCCCGGGCGGGGTAATGCAGGGCCGCCGCCATCAGGCTGCCATTCCCCCAGGCCGGGTGCCCTTTGCCGGTTTTCTTGCGGTACAGATCCGCCGCTGCGGCCTCATCCAGCATTCTGTCCAGCCGTTTTGCGCGGAGTGTGTCGGGGAGGGCCAGCAAAACACATGCGGCCGCCACCACGTCACCATGCAAGACTGCACGCATGATCAAACGGCCGGCGGCGTCACAACCTGCATGTGGATCGCCAATCTGACGGTGCCACTGGCAAAACTGCCCCCTTCCGCGCTCAGCAACAACGGCGTATCCGCATAATAGGTCAAGGGAGAGCCGGATGCCCCGACCACCCAACTGCCCGTCGCCAGCCCAAGCCCACTGGCATAGCGTGTCGGCGCCCCCGCAACCCCCAGACTCCACCCCGTCAAACTGCCGCCAATGGCGGTCAGTATGCGCCCGGTTACTGCGGTCACACTTGCGTATTGCGGGATCACCATACTGGTTGTCGAGTCTGCCCCCGCGCCCAGCACATGATCAGCTTCAAGTATCTCCAAGCGTGTTTGTGCCCCGTTTGCGGATTGGACCACGGTTTCGGGCACCCAATCGCTTCCATCAAAGATGACCGGCTTTGATTCATCCGAAATCCATCCGCGCCAACCGGTTAGCGGCGGCACGAACACCCAGCCACCGTTGGAATAGATGGCGATCTTTCCGTCTTGCCCGCCCCAGGCGTTCACCGCGCCCGCCGGCACCATATAGGTCGCTCCTTCCCCGACCGAACCCGGCGGGTTCGACAGGCTGCGCGACTGCAACACAAGCTGGGAAAGCCCGTCCAGCCGGACCAGAGCCTCATTCACGGTCACATGTTTCTGGGCTTGCGCTGGTTGCAACAATGGCAGACGCAGTTGTGATGTCTCAGTCATTGATTGTAATCCTTCTGAAGGGTCCCGGGCCAAAGCTTTGGGAAATTTGTGCAACGTCAATGCTATAGGGAACTGTCGCGCCGTCAGCGGTCTGCATGCTCTGAAGATAGGTCCAGTTGGGCGATGCCACCGTAACTTCGCGCAGGATTGCAGAGCCGCTGATGACCCGCAACAGATAGGCCTCGCTGTCCTCTCCCAGCGGCACCTCTACCGAGGCCCAACTGTCCCCGTCCACGCGTGTTCTACGGATCCAGCTCAGCTGCAAATCCCCGCTCGCGTCACGCTCTGCGCGCAGATGACAAGGGCTATAGGGCCGCAAGCCGATACCGTCGAAGGCCTCCACTTTGTGGATATAGGACGGGTCATCGTAGTTTCGCGCCGCCGGCCCTATCCGGTAGTGCCGGGCCAGACCGCGCGCCGACAGTTGCAGCTCAATCTGTTCGGGAACGCCGTTCAGCAGAACGATCCGGCTGCCGGCGGGCCAGTCCGAGGGGGCTGCATAATCGGTTCCCGCCTGCCCGCGCAGCCGATTGCTCAGGTCATAGGTGTCTTCGCCCACAAGCTCGGCATCGGCAAACTGGAAAACCTCCCAGTTGGCCGCTGTACCATCCCCGATCGCCGCCAGGTTGGCGCCATTCAGCACCGCATCCCAGGGAACCGAGGACAACGCGCCGCCAAAGATTTTGACGCGCAAAGGCGCGCCCCGATCTCTCAGTCCCGGTTTTGCCGCGGCAAGGGGCGATTGCGTGACGCCAATCGTGGCCGCAGCACCGATCAGCCTGTTCAAGGTATAACCACTGTCGGAAACCGCGCTATAGAGGGCAACGGTTCCCGGCCAGGGCGTGGCCGTAACCGCCACATGCGGCGCATGGGCTATCTCGCTGCCACCCAGCAACGGCAGATCGAGAAACAGCGGATAAACCGGCACCGCCGGCGTAAAGGGACGCACCGGGGCAACCTCGGCGACATCATCGCTCGGCTGATAAACGCCGGGCTCGATACGCACCGCCTCGATCAGTTGCGCGCCGGACTGCTCCAGATGGTCTATTCGATAGAGTTCATCCGCCTCACCTGCCGCATCGCCCGGAATCCGCACGATATCTCCGGCGCCCAGCGCCAAACGCGAAAGCGGCAGCGCAAAGCGCGCCCCATCGCGGGAAACCCGCGATTCAGCCAGCCAGCGCTCGACGATCTTGCGCCCTTCGGCCACCGTCAACGCCAGCGGCAGTTCCGTCTGGGCAATGCTGCGTGCGGCCTCGTCCGGAAAAACGGCCTCGGCAACCCGCGCCTCATAGTCGCCAGCCGCCTCCACATAGTTCAGACGCACCTTGCCCGCGGTTTCCGCTTCTGGTGCGCGTGTACGCTCCAGCAGGCCGTCCTGGTCGGGCAGAACGGCCAGCGATGGCAGTTCAACGGCAGATCCGTTCAGGCCACTGCGATTGCGAAAAACCAGCTGTCCGTTTCGCTCGACCACATCAAAACCATAGGCCAGCAACAGCGGCTGCAATGCCGCTCGTGCGCCCTGGGTGTCGCGCAGCATATAGCCGCGCACATAGCCATGCAGTTGCCTGGTATCATAGGCTGTCACCCCGGATCGCGTGCAGATTTCTTCGACAACTGACGCCAGCGATCGCGCGCCGGTCCGTCCGGTCAGCCAATGCCCCCGCGCATAGGCCTCCCCATCCGACCAGCGCGCCTGATCATTCGGGAAAAACGGGAAAGGCCGGGCGTCCCAGGCCCAGACATGGGCCCGCCCCATATCGACCATCCTTACGCCGCTATCCGGGTCTGTCGGGTTATTGTCGCTATCGGCCCAGAAGGCGAACATCGCCCGCAGATACTGCATCTGGATCAGTTCGTCGCGCGTCCCGTCGGAATAATACGGCAATCCGGATTCCGATGATTTCGGGTCGATGAACTTGTTGGGCTGGTTTGTGCCCTTGTCCACGGCCGGACAGCCCATTTCGGTAAACCAGATCGGTTTTGAGCCCGGCACCCAGGCCGTGGGCGATGCCTGCCGCACACCGGCTAGCCGCTCGTGATGCGCCTTGCTCCACCAGCTTTTCACGTCCTTGTAGCGAAACACCCAGGGTTCCGCATGGGCGTCATCGGTGATCGGCGTGCGGATCTGGGCGGCGGCGGCTTCCGGGGAATGGTAGAACCAGTCATAGCCCTCTCCCCCCAGAATGTTGGATTTCAGATAGGCCAGATCATAAATTGATCCCCAATGCGCATCTGCGTGATCCGTCCCCTCGCGCCAGTCCGACAGCGGCATGTAATTGTCGATGCCGACAAAATCGATGTTGCTGTCGGCCCACAAAGGATCAAGATTGAAGAAAACATCCCCCGACCCGTCCTGCGGATGATAGCCGAAATACTCGCTCCAGTCGGCGGCATAGCCGATCTTGGTGGCCGCTCCCAGAACCTGGCGCACATCCGCCGCAAGCTGGCGCAGCGCCGCAACGGCGGGAAAGCTGTTGGCCGTGCCGCGGACCCGCGTCATCCCGCGCAGTTCGGAGCCGATACAAAATGCCGTCACCCCGCCTGCCGCCTTGCAAAGATGCGCCTGATGCAGGATGAACCGTCGGTATGACCATTCCGCCGGCCCGCCATAGCTGACGCTGTTGCCGTTTATCGTGAAATCACTTGCCGCCGCATTTCCGAAAAAGGCGGCGACTTCTGCCTCGGCAGCCGTTGTTCCATCCGGAGAGCCCGCCTGCCCCGGTGCCTTTGAAAGGGTAATACGCCCGCGCCACGGCAATGTCGGCTGATCGGTGGCATCCGACCAGGGGTCAGGCAACCCGTTCCCGGCAAGCTGATCCATCAGAATGAAAGGATAGTAAACCACATCCTTTCCCGCCGCTCCAAGATGTACCAGGGCCTCGAATACGGATTGATCTGCCGGAGTGCCACCATAAACCGGGCGGCCATCCAGCTGTGGAACTTCGGCCGCGGCCGAGCGGCTCAGCCCCCCCACGCTCCAGGGAACCGGCGTTCCGTCAAACAGTTTTTGTTCGACCTTGGGCTGGATGCTGCAATTGCCGCAGCGCAAATCATCGCCAAACCAGGACACGACAAGCGATACCGAGCCGCAGTTTGGCAGTTCCTCGTTCAGGGCCTCTACCGAGGTGGCAAAATCGGTCTTGCCGCTTGGTGTACTGATATTGGCACTCCGGCTTATGCCGGGGCCCTCTTCAAAATGCACAGGTGTAGTGGCCAATGCGTATTCCCCGGTCCCCGGGATCAGCGCAACCGCCTGCACACCCCGGGCCAGTTCCGTCAACTGGTCGGGCTGCGACGGGCGCAGAACCTCAAAGGAAAACTGCGGTATCCGGTTGCCAAACTGGCCCAGTTCGACATCTTCCAGAACCACATAGGCCAATCCCCTGTAGGCGGGGGCATTGCCGCTGCCTTCCACCGCTTCGATCTGCGGGTCGGGCATCTGGTCCCTTTCGCCCTTGTAGATACGCAGATTGAGATCATCACGGGCAATTTCCACACCATCGGCCCAAATCCGGCCAACCCGGGTGATTTCCCCTTCGCACAGGGCAATCGCCAGGCTGATCGAATAGCTGTAGGATGTGGTTTTCGGCTTTTTCGGCGCGCCTTTTCCACCGCCCCCGCTGGTGGAAACGCTTTCCTTGAAACGCGTGGCCCAGATCACCTGTCCCGCCACCCGCATCTGGCCGTAAACCTGCGCCACCGGCGCGCCCTCACTTGCCCCCGTCAGGCGAAACCGGTCCACCTTGCCGGTTTCCACAACATCAGATCCCGCCCCCATCAGGCTCTGGTCAAGCACCCGGCCCAGAGTCGCCCCGACAGCCCGGCCGATGATCGCACTCGACAGCCCCAGAACCGATCCGCCAATCGAGGCGCCGGCGGCCATGCCCACCGCTGAAAGTACTATGGTTGCCATCAGATATCCTCTCGCGGAAAAGCAAATCGCGCCACGGTCCGGCGCTGCCATGGGGCGCTGTAGGGGCTTTCAACCACCCCATGCCCCGAATAGGCGTGAATGAATGTCGGGGCGGGCCCGGCACGGCCCTGAATCCCCAGATGTTTGGCAACGCTGCCGGCCCGCATGCGAAACAACAGCACGTCGCCTTCCGACGCATCGGTCAGGGGTTTTTGCCGCAAATGGCGTGCAGCGGCCCGCCACAGCACCTCATCACCCTGCGGCTCTGACCAGTCCATCGTATAGGCCGGGACGGGCTCGGGTTCGTGGCCATACAGCCCGCGCCAGACCCCGCGCAGCAGCCCCAGACAGTCACAGCCCGCACCGCCGGCCGAAGCCTGATGCCGATACGGCGTTCCGATCCAGCTTCGGGCTATGGCCGCTGCTCTCGCGCCAGTATCTGTCATCAGGTGAGACTCCCACCATCGTTTTGGCCGGAACGTGTTGGGTAGCTCATCAGCCAGTCCTCGCCCGGAATATGCGGAAACCCCTGAAAATTCACAAAATTCTGGAACTTCAGCCGGCAGGTTTTCGCCCGCTTGTCACAGCCTGCCTCAAGTCTGAGCAAATTTCCGGGCTGAACCGCCATGCGTAGACTTTCCCATAGCTCTATCTCGCGCCCGGCATCCGACAGCCGGTCATTCTTGATCAGCCCGACCAATCCCGCCGCATCTCCGCTCATGACGGTCAGACGGCCACGTTCAAACCAGCGCAGATCAAATCCGCTGAGATCGGCAAATTCGAAAATACGCCCCCCGTGCACGGTCTCGGCAGCGATCTCGGTGACATAACCTGGCGTGGTCAGGTCAAACCGGCAGGTCGCATCCCCCAGAACCGCCGTACAGGGCTTCTGATAGATCCGGCCCTGCGGCTGGTTCAGGGCTTCGCTCAGCCCGCGCAGCTCGGCCTGAAATGCCCCGCCGCCGCGCTTGATCTCACCGATGGTGCCAGAAAACTGCAGCAGCCTCTGGCTCACGTCGCTCCAGTTCACAAGCCAGGCGCGCACCTCTGCCCCGTCAAACCGGCCTGCGGCTATATCCGTTTCCGTGATCGCATCATCCGACAGCGCACCAAGCGCCTCGCTGTTGTCGACAGCCAGCCCGGTGGTCTGCATCAGGGCCCGCGCCGTCAGCCCGGTACTGGCGCGAAACACGGTTCCGTCAAAGCTCAGATCCCTGTCATGATCGGTAAAGCCAAAAACCGCCCCGTCCCGCCGGGTCACCTGCCAGCAGCGCGCCACCGTGGTCAGACCGCTCTGCAAATGGGCCTCGAACTCTTGTGAAAGCGCCATCAGACCCGCACCTCCACCACCGGGACATTCGGCACTTCCCCAGCCTGAAAACTGGCGACCGAGGTCTGGATGCGGTCGGTATCAAACCGGACAGGCACATCGAATTCAAACCCCGCCGTCACGTCCACACCCTCATCCGGCGGCGTGGCAAAGACGATCATGCCCGTCGTGGTATCCACATTGTAATGTACCGCCTCCTGCAATTCATCGCCCTGCACCCCGGCCCGCACAGTGCCGGCAACCGGCTTTGTGATCGGGCGTACGTATTCCGCACTGCCGGATTTGTAGGTTTTCGTCAGTTGAAAAGCGGTCTTGCTCCCGTCCCCGACGGCGATGACCTGATCCTGAAAATGCACTGCCACCGAGGCGCCGCCGGATTTGAAATCCGACCAGTCCTTCCAGCGAAACCCGAACATCTGCCCCTGACGTGCCTCGAAAAAGGCGATCAGCGTTTCGATGTCATCCAGCGAGCGCATGCCGACCCCCGCATCATAGCGGCGGCGCGAATGCGCCCAGGGCGTGTTGCGTTCTTCAAATCCGTTCGCCAGTGTCACCACTTCGGTGCGCCGCTCCGGGCCACCCAGTGATCCGAAACTCAGGCTTGCCGGAAACCTCACTTCGTGAAATTCCATGTTTGTCTCTCCTGCTAGCGATTGCGTTGGCCACGGCTCAGAACCCGGCCCATCTGCGCGGCAATCTGGCTTTCGCTGCGGCGAAAGCCTTCGACGTCCGGCGTGGTGATATTCATCACCACATTGATTGGTTTCGCGTTGCCCGAGGTCTGCACGCCCAACCGTCCGTCCGCCCCGCGGGTCAACGGCATGATCGCCTCGGGCCCGGCCTCGCCCATCAGCCCGGTTCCGCCGCGCATGGCAAAACTGGTCGGTCCGCTGACAACGCCGCCACGGGCAAAGGGGATGACCCGCCCCTGGCTGAAGGCTCCGCCCTTCTCAAAGGGCAAAACCCCCTGGACCAGGCCGCTGACACCCTGGGCCAGCAAGCCGCCAAAGTGGTTGGCCACAGGGCGCACCGCCGCCGAATAGGCGGTGTTGACCATGGATTTCGCCACCGCCCCCAGCGCGTCCGACAGTTTCATGCCATCAAAGACCAGCCCGTCAAACGCCTTCTTCAGGCCGCGGCTCATCCCGCGCGACATGGTATCCACCTGACGCCCCGTCGTGGTCAGAGACTCGCGCATGCGCGACAGCTCGCCTTCAAAAGCCGCCGTCATCTGCGCCGCGCTGCCCAAAGTGCCTTCCAGCGATGCCAGTTGTTCATCCAGTGATTCCAGATCGCCTGATTGTATCGTCATGCCCTATTTCTCCGCTGTTTTGTTGAGGCCCTGCCCCGTGTCGGGATAGGCGCGCGATAGCTCTTCCAGCCGCTTGCGCCCCAATGGGGCCTGAGCCTCCCCCAGCCCCAGCATCAGCAGCAGTTCCGCCGGTGTCAGCCGCCAGAACTCCCGCGGACTCAGACGCAGCCCCAGCAGCCCGGCCCGCATCAGGGCCGGCCAGTCAAATCCGGCGGTTTTCATTGGCTGCTCGGGGCGGGCATGGCGAACGCGCGCGCCAGCAACTCACCGGCCACGCGCGCGGCTTCGACCGGCCCCCCGCCGATATCCACCGTCATCAGATCCGCCGCCCGCCCCTCCCAGCCTCCGCCGCGCAACCCGGCCACCAGCAGGGCCAGAACATCGCGGGTGGAAAAGCCGCCGTTTTCAAACCGTTCGACCAGTTCCACCAATGTGCCGGTGGCCAGGATGGCTTCCAGTTCGGCCAATGCGCCCAATGTGAGCTTGCAAACATGCGGCCTGCCATCCAGAACCAGTTCCACTTCTCCGGCCCAGGGGTTTGCCATCACACCGCCGCCGTAAAGGTGAGTGCCCCGGCCGAGGCAAGACTGAGATCATAGGTTGCCTCGCCATCGAAATTGCCGGCATATTCGACCGCAGTGATCTGAAACGCCCCCTGCACCACGCCGAAATCCGGAATGATCACCTGAAAATCCGGCGTCTCTCCGTCAAAGAAGATCTGGCGGGCGCGTTCGTCCGTCGCCGCATCCTTGAACACACCACTGCCTGAAATCGTGGCCGATTTCACGCCGGCGCCGGCCAGCAGTTCACGCCAGCCGCCCTGGCTCTCCAGGCTGGTGACATCCACGCTTTCGGCGTTGAAGCTGATCCGCGTGGCCCTGAGCCCCGCGATGGTTGAAAAACTGCCGGACCCGGTCAGGTCAAGCTTGATCAATAGGTCTTTGCCGTTCTGGGCTACCATAGCCGCTACTCCAATTCTGCTGTCAGTTGTCTTCCACGCGGGCGCGAAATCTCAGATCAATGCGCCGCGTGTCCGACGGGCTGATCCGCCGTGCCCGCGCACGCTCGAAATTCAGGTAAACCAGGCTGCCCCTGGTCAGGCTCAACGTTCCCCCCAGCAACGCGTCGTTGATGGCCGCTGCGATGGTTTTTGCGGTTTGAAAGCCGGCCGCATCCGAAACAACGCTGATGGTCAGGAAATGCACCGCGCCGCGTCCGCTCTTGTCGGATCGGTCCCGGACATCCTCCAGCCCCAGGCTCACATAGGTGTCGGGCAGTGTGCCCGGCGGCACGTCGTCATAGATGTTGCTGCCAACCAGGTTTGTGACCGCCGTGTCGGTGGTCAGCCGTTGATACACCGCCGCCTGCAGGGCGGCTGCCACGCCATAGCTCATGTCACCACCTCTTCACGCGCATAGCAGGTCAGGTAATGGCTGGTCGGATCAAACTCCGTCACCGCCAGTATGTGAAACAGCCGCGAGCCTTCGCGAAACCGCTGTTCCGGACGCGGACGCGAGGCCGAACCTGCCGGAGACGCCCGCACGATGATCCGCCAGCTCGCCCCGGAGACCGATTGCAGATCGCCCACCTTTTCATTGCCGGTGCGCGGGCGCATATCTGCCCACAGCGTGCCCAATGTCACCCAGGTTTGCGTATATCCCCCGGCGCCGTCCGGGCTGCGCTGCGCTTCTTCCAGCTCCAGCTTTCGGTAGAGTTTCGGCAGGGTCAATGTGCAGCCCCCCCAAACAGACGTACGGTGCGGTAACGCTCGATCAACGCGCTGACACCAAACGGCATTTCCGTCTCACCCGGCGCCATTGCCGTGCGTCGTTCATAATAGAATGCCGCCAGCAGCAGGATTGCCTGGGCCAGATCAGCCGGCAGATCACCCCAGACCGGGCCAAAGCCCGCGTCAAATTCCACCTCGGCATGGCCGCCGGTCGGGATCGAGGGCAAACAGGCCCCCGTTGCCAGAATCCGCGGCCGCTGGTCATCCTGTTCCAGTCGGTATCGCGCCGGATCAATCAGCGTGACCTGGTTCTGACGGTCAATCATGTTCAGGGCTGTGATCACGCTCACCGGCGCCACCGGCAGGGCCTGTTCTGCCAGGGCGCGCCAGGCCGACACCGTCCATTTGAAACTGCGGCTGATGGTGATCTTGCCGGTGCGGGCCTCGATTGCGGCAACAGAACTGCGCAGGAAACTCTCCAGCACCGCGTCCTGAACGCCTGCGTCCGCAAAACCGGTTCCCAGCCGAAGGTGATCTTTGAATTGCGCCACCGGCAATGCCGTTGTCGGCACTGCGGTTTGCTCGATTAACATCATGGAATATCTCCGAAATTCTGCGCCGCCTTGTTGGTTTCAAAAGGGCGCGCGCCTTGCCGCATTGCTCGGACGGAGAGAGCAGCTAGACAACCCGGCAGTCTCGCGGCGCGCGCCCGATCGGCCTGCGGCCATTGCCGCAGGCCTGTTCCCGTTCAGCCCTAGCTGACCGAGAATTTCAGCAGCTTGATCGCTGCAAAGTCGCTGACGTCACCGCCCACGCGTTTGGTGGCATAGAACAGCACATGCGGCTTGGCGCTGAACGGATCGCGCAGAACCCGCAGATCGGGGCGCTCGGCCACCGTGTAACCGGCCCCGAAATCACCAAATGCAATCGCAGTGGTGCCGCTGCCGATATCCGGCATGTCCTCGGCGATCAGCACCGGATAGCCCATGAGGCGTGCCGGCTCGCCGGCGGCCAGGCCATCCGACCACAGGAAGCGACCATCCGCATCCTTCATCTTGCGCACCGCACCGGCGGTTTTCGAATTCATGATGAACGTCGCATTGGCGCGGTATTCCGCATTCAGCGCATAAACCAGATCGACAATCGCATCCGAGGGCTTGGTGCTGTCGAAATCACCGTCAACCCCGGTGGCGATATAGCCGATGTTGGTCCAGCTCCAGCTGGCGTCATCCACGGTCGGGTGGTTCAGAAACCCGCGCGGCTTGTCCACGCCATCACCGCTGATGAAGGCCGCGGCCTCGGCACGGGCGAATTTGTCGGCAATGCGGCCGGCCAGCCAGCCCTCGATGTCAAAAGCACTGTCATCCAGCAGCCGCTGGCTGGCTTTGGGCAGGGCCGAAAGCTCGTGCAGCGGGATGGTGATGCGGTCGATCTGCGGCGTGCCGGTTTCTGCGGCGGCGGCGGTTTCGCTGGCCCAGCCGGCGCCGACATCGGTGTGGTCGATCAGCACGTCAAACGATGTTGCCTCGACATTCACCACATTGGCCACCGCCCGCAGACTGGCCGTCGAAGACAACACCGACCGGATCGAATCCGCGGTTTGCGGATCAACCAGATAGCCGCCATCGGCCGCAACCGTGGTGGAAAGCGCCTTGCCTTCCAGTTCAAGACCACGCAGGGCGTCGTCGTCACCGGATCTCAGATAGGCCTGAAAGGCTTTCTGATGGGGTGCGTCCAGTTCTGTTGCCGCCGACAAGGCGGGGCGTTTTGCAATCATGGATTTTCGGTCAAGCATGGTCATGCGGTCTTCCTGTTTCTGGAGTCTAGATTTAATGTCGCTTTGAAAGTTGTTGAATTCGCTTATGAACCCGGCCATTGCGGTCTTCACCTCCGCGGCCGGACTCTGGCCGTCAGGCGCACCTGTCCCGGCCCGAGCCTTCGTCTCGGATTTGCTCATGATTTTCCTGTCTGAGAGAGGTTAGATCGCTGGCTCAGTCTCGGGCCAGCATATGGCGCGCGGTTTCAAAAACCTCGGCCAGTTCCCGCAGGATCCGGGCTTCAGGGTGGTCCCCTTTTGCCCCGACCCGCGCTTCCGGTAGCATTGGAAAAGTGACCAGAGACACTTCCCAAAGCTCCAGTTCAGTCAAGAGCCGCTGGCCCTTGCCGTTCTTATGTGCCTTTTTCGTGCGATAGCCGATGGACAGCCCGTCGATGGCCCCCGCCTGAAGCAGCGCAATCGCTTCGCGCCCCTTGCCGACTTCGGGCAGCAGACGCCCTTTGACATAGAGCCCCTTGTCGGTTTCCCGGACATCTTCCCAGATACCGATGGGTTGGGTCGCATCATGCTGCCACAGCATTTTCACGCTGCGTTTCTGCGCTTTGAGCCGTGTCAAAGATTCTCTGTAGGCCCCCGGCTCAACGATATCGCCACCCTGGTCCATTTTACCGAAAAGCGACGCATAGCCTTCAACAACCGTGCCGTCGGTAACTGTGACATCCGTATTCAAACGACAGAATTTGTACTCCAGCATTGATTGATAATCTTTTGTTTTCATTTCATTTCCTTGATATGATACGCGGTGACAGCTATTTCGGGGCGGCGTCGATGATCGCGGCAACACCTTGCGCCAGAATCACACCAACCACGCTGTAGACCGCCAGCCAGAGACGTTTTTCCAGTCGCTCGATCATTGCTTCTATCCGTTGCAGCCGCTCACCAAGCGATTCAAACTGCAGTTTTGACACCCGTTCGTTGGCCTCTATCCGGGCCGTGGCCACATCAAAGCTTTCATACAAAAACCGTGATCCGGTGGCATGGGGCCTGGTTTCGCTCATTGCTCCTCCGCCAGTCTCGGCAGCCCCAGCAGGGCGCGTTTTTCAGCATCTGTCAGAAAGCTTGCCTCGGAAACCCGGCGCCACTGGTTGTCGCGCTCCGCCGACAGCGCCGGCACCTGGTCCAGATCGGGACGCAATTCCACCGCCTCGCCGCTGAACCGGGTCAGCCAGCCCGAAACAGCCGCCGTTACCCGTGTCGCCAGCGGCAGCACCGTCAGGCGGTAAAAGGCGCGGTTGGCCTCCTGATAGTTGGCATAGGTCGCGTCTCCGGGTATTCCCAGCAGCATCGGCGGCACCCCAAAGGCTACGGCAATTTCACGCGCCGCCGCCTCTTTGGTTTTCTGGAATTCCATGTCTGCGGGCGAAAACCCCATCGGCTTCCAGTCCAGCCCGCCCTCCAGCAGCATCGGTCGCCCGGCATTGGCCGCACCCTGGTGCTGGCTGGCCATTTCGTCCAGCAGCCGGTCATATTGGTCCTGGGTCAGGGTCGCCTGCCCGTCGGCCCCGCGATAGACAATGGCGCCAGAGGGGCGCGCCGCATTGTCCAACAGGCTCTTGCTCCAGCGGCTGGCGGCATTGTGGACATCCACGGCACTGGCTGCCGCCTGCATCGGCGAAAAGCCGTAATGATCATCCTGCGGATGAAAACTCCGGATATGGCAGATCGGCTGCACCTCTGCGGTCATGTCAAACCGGTGCTTGCGCGCGCCGACCGCATATTCATAGGCGATCGGCCAGCCATCCGCGCCGGGCACCAGACTCATCCGGTCACTGCGCAGCACATGCAACTCCAGCGGCATGCCATCTTCCGCGGCCACCGCTTCAAGATAGCCATCGCCGGTCAGCAACAACTGCCCGAACAACGCCTCGAACAACTCGGCCCGTCCCTGCGCCGGATTGGGCTGCTGCACCAGCGACAGCAGGGGGTGTTCGTCATAGCGCCGCTCGCGGTCCTGCAACACCAAGGGCAGCGCCGCTGCGGCCTCGGCGATCAGCTTGACCGCCCGAAACCCGACAGGGTTCCCCAGAAACCCGTTGCGCGTCAGCGAAACCACATCGCGGGGCGACCAGGCAACCCGGCCACTGCCCGCCCAGGCAATCACCGGCCCTGTCGCCGACGCCTTTTGCGCGGGTGCCCCAGCGTCTCTGCCTCGAAAGAAATTGAATGCCATCAGAAGAAGCTCCTCGTGTCTTCACAACAATTGCAGGCCAGTGATCAGCCCCGTTATTTCCGTTCCTGAAATATCCCCGCCGGAGGCATCGGCCCTTTCCGCCTCCGCAACCGGTTTCCGGAACAAATACCTGCCCGGCCTTACAGGATACGAACCCGCGGCCGGCGCCACCTGGCCGCTGGTTCGATCATCAATTCGTGCAAGGCCCAGACCAGCGCATCAACCCGGTCCGGGCTGCCGCGCCCCTCATAGCCACGCAGGGTCATGCGGCACATCTGATCCTCAAGCATGCCAAGACCACGCAAATGGCGCACCCGCCCCTGTTCATAGAGCGCCGCCACCGGCTCGGCGCGCGCGGTTTTTCCCTTGCTGGCCCGCACGCTTTTGTAGGGGACCAGCGGATCAACCTGGCGAACCACGCTTTCCACCAGATCGCCGCCCTGGTTGACCTCGGCCACCAGCCGTTCAGCCCCGTGGCGCTGCATCGCGGCTATCGCCGCTGTCGCCCATTCCTGCGGCGAGGCAGCACAAACGGTTGCGTCTTCCAGCACCACGGCGCACCAGTCCTTCGGGTCCTCCCCGTCGTTTACCCCCACCACCAGAATTCCGCACTCGTCCGAGCCCTTGTGCCCGGTAACCGGCGGGTCAATGGCCACAACCACCCTGGCAAGTTCTCCGGCTTCTTCCTGCCGCAAGTCTTCCAGCATGGCGCTTGTCCACAAGGCGCCTTCGGCGTCTTCCAGCAATATGCCATCCAGTTCCTGCCGCCCCAGCCGGGTGCCGGCATAACGCGCCTGAACTTCCTGCAAAAAGGATTCGGCCAGCCAGGCCCGGTTCGCCTCGGTCGGCGCACGGGTCACCACCGTACTCGGATTTGCCAAAATCCCCTTGAGCACCGGCACATTGCGCGGTGTCGTGGTCACGCATTGGCGCGGTGCTGCCCCCAGCCTCAGCGCAAACTGCAACATGTCCCAGGCCTCTTCGGCCTTTTTCCATTTCGCCAGTTCATCCACCCAGGCTGCGTCAAACTGTGGGCCGCGCAGGCTCTCGGGTTCTGATGCCGAGAACACCTGCGCCACTGCCCCGTTCGGCCAGATCAGACGTTTGCGCGTGGCCTGCCATTCCGGGCGGCGGTCCGGCGGGCTGCAGGCCAGAATGCCGCTTTCACCGAAAACCATGACCTCGCGCGCCTGTTCGATGGTTTCGCCAATCAGCGCAATACGGCGTGAGCGCCCCGGATCCAGCGGCCGCGCCCCTTCGGCCTCGGCGCGCACCCATTCGGCACCGGCGCGGGTTTTGCCGGCGCCACGCCCCCCCATGATAACCCATGTGCGCCAGCCGCCCTCGGGTGGCAATTGATGTTCCATCGCCCAGAACTCGAACAACCAGGGCAGCGCCAGCAGCGCCTCCTCAGTCAGGCCGTTCAGAAATGTCTCCTGAACCTTGCGCGGCGCGCAGGCGAGCCATTCGGCGCCCGATCTCATCGCGTGCGGCGTCGAAGTCGAGCGCGATGTCGTGAACAACGCCTGCGGTGTGCTTGCGGAGTTTTTCAACTTTCGCCCTTTCATCAAAAACGGTTTGCATTGCCTTGCCCAGATCCCGCACCACGATCTGCGCCTCTTTCGACGCCTGCGTGTCACTGCATCTGACCTCGGAAATGATTTCCTCGATTCGTTCCAGCATCCGGTGGAAATGCCGCTCTGCCAGCGAAAGAATCTCTTGCGCTGAGTCCTCGCCCCCTTGGGGTGTGATCAATGTCATGTATCCTAAGCTCTGCCTCTCATGCTGATCCGCACGAGCGAAACGAAAAAACGGCTGCGGGGGAACCCCCGAGCCGCCTGCCCACTTCTTCTAGCTTGCCACAAGGTATACCCTGGAGCGTTCGCAAAGTCAAGAATAATCGCTGAGGTTGTATTGCCCCCAGCGTACGCCGGGGTTAACAAAACATGAATAAAAACCGCCTGTTAGGCGAATTTCCCTTATGCACAAGGGCGCACAGCCCCCCCGGCAACCCGCAAAAACGCAAAGGCATCAGTTACCGTTGCGCTCCGCTTCGATCTTGCGCCATCTGGCGACGTTCTCATTATGCTCTTTCAGCGTGCGGGCAAAGGCGTGCCCGCCCGTGCCATCCGCCACGAAGAAAAGGAAATCCGTATTCTCCGGGTTCAGGACCGCCTCGATTGAATCTCGCCCCGGATTGGCGATCGGGGTCGGCGGCAACCCGTCGATCAGATAGGTGTTATAAGGCGTTTTCCGGCGCAGCTCGCTCTGGCGCAGCCCCCGGCCCAGCGCACCCTGCCCCTTGGTCACGCCATAGATGACAGCCGGGTCGGTTTGCAGGCGGATGCCCTTGTTCAAACGGTTGATGAACACCGATGCCACGCGCTTGCGCTCTTCCGGCACCCCGGTTTCCTTTTCAACCAGTGACGCCAGTATCAGCGCCTCTTCCGGCGTCTTCAGCGGCAGCCCCTCGGCACGGTTTGCCCAGGCGTCGGCCAGGATCCTTGCCTGTGCCGTCTGCATGCGGCCAATCAGATCAGCCCGGCTGTCCCCGGCTTTCACCTCGTAACTGTCCGGCGCCAGCGAGCCTTCGGCAGGTATGTCCTTCAATTCGCCCTGCAGGAAATCAGCGGCGTTCAGCGCCTGTATGATCTGCCAACTGGTCGTGCCTTCGGCCAGCGCCACACGATAGCGCAGGTCACCCTTTTCACGCGCCTGCACATATTCGGCCGGTGCATCCCCGGCCAGCGGGTCAAACGCAACCACATCAACAAAGGTATCGGTCTTCGGATCCAGTTCGCGCAACTGCACCCGGTTTTTCAGCACACCGATCCGGTAAACCACCTCGGATCCGCAGGTCGACTGGCCGCCGCGGGTCACGATATCGACGATCTCGCGCATCGGGGTTTTCGGTTTGATCAGAAAACTGCCCGCCTTCAGCGCCTGGCCCTTGTCGGCATAGTTCACCCCGATCCGGAAAATGGTTCCGCTGCTGATGGCGCCCTGCGCTTCCAGATCCTCGGAAACGCCCTTCATGTTTTCGCCGCGCGCCACTTTCAGGCAGATCGCCTCGGTCAGCGGTCCGGGGGCCGTGTATTGCTGTTTGCCCCACAGTACGACGCCGCCCAGCACGAACAGGATGACAACAAACAGTGTCAGCGCATTTGATGCGATATGGCGCCACATATCAGGCGTCGCCCTTTCCCAGCACCAGCGAGGCATTGGTACCGCCAAAGCCGAAACTGTTGGAAAGCGCCACGTCAATCTTGCGCTGCACCGGTTTTTGCGGTGCCAGATCCAGCCGGGTGTCCACGGCGGGGTTTTCCAGGTTCAGCGTGGCCGGGGCCACCTGATCGCGCAGCGCCAGAATGCTGAAAATGGCCTCCACCGCCCCGGCCGCGCCCAGCAGATGGCCGATCGAGGATTTGGTTGACGACATCGTCGCCTTGCCGGCCGCATCGCCCAAAAGCCGCTCGACGGCCGCCAACTCGATCGTATCGGCCATGGTCGAGGTGCCATGCGCATTGATATAATCCACATCTTCCGGGTTCAGCCCGGCGCGGTTCAGCGCCGCTTCCATGGCGCGGCGGGCCCCGTCGCCATCCTCGGCCGGTGCGGTGATATGATAGGCATCCCCCGACAGCCCGTAGCCCAGAACCTCGGCATAGATCCTTGCACCACGCGCCTTGGCGTGCGCGTATTCCTCCAGCACCACAACGCCGGCCCCTTCGCCCATGACAAAGCCGTCGCGATCTGCGTCATAGGGCCGGCTGGCCGTCTCGGGGGTGTTGCCGAACTTGGTCGACAGCGCCTTGCAGGCATTGAAACCGGCAATACCGATCTCGGACACCGGGCTTTCCGCGCCCCCGGCCAGCATCACCTCGGCGTCGCCCCACTGGATAAGCCGCGCCGCGTCACCGATGGCATGGGCGCCGGTGGAACAGGCCGTGACCACCGCGTGGTTCGGCCCCTTGAAGCCATAGCGAATCGACACCTGACCCGAGGCCAGATTGATCAGTGAACCGGGAATGAAAAAGGGCGATACCCGGCGCGGGCCGCGTTCCTTGAGCGTGACGGCCGTGTCAGCGATTGAGCTCAGCCCGCCGATGCCCGATCCGATCATCACGCCGGTGCGTATCCGGTCGGCCTCGTCTTCCGGCATCCAGTCGGCATCCCTGACAGCCATGTCGGCCGCCGCCATGGCATAGAGGATGAAATCATCCACCTTGCGCTGGTCCTTGGGCGCCATCCAGTCGTCCGGGTTGAAACTTCCGTCGCTGCCATCACCGCGTGGGATCTCGCAGGCATAGGTCGTGGCCAGATGTCCGGCATCAAAGCGGCTGATGGTTCCGGCACCAGATTGGCCGTCCAGCAGACGGCGCCAGGTTTCTTCCACCCCGCAGGCCAGCGGCGTGACCATTCCCAGACCTGTTATAACAACTCGACGCATGTTTTTTGCCCCCAACGGTATTCTTATCTGCTGCTTGATGCCCTATTAACGTGTAGCCGCACCAATGGGCAAGCCTATCCGGCGCAATCCGCAAACATACGCATGAAATCGCGTGCGGCAACCGGCAGCGAAATCCTCTACCCTGGGGCGATCCGTTTTGCCACCCGCTTGCAACTTTGCGCTTCCGATACCGCGATCGCGGCACGCAACGTCACGGTATGGGAAACAAAATGGATATGTGAGCTATTCAAAGTCAAACAGCGGTGTGGACAAATAGCGCTCCGCGAAACTGGGCAATACCACCACGATGCGTTTGCCCGTCATGTCGGGCCGCTGCGCCACCTGCAACGCCGCCGCCAATGCCGCACCCGAGGATATGCCCACCGGAATCCCTTCCACTGCGGCCACCTTGCGGGCGGTTGCAAAGGCTGTGTCATTGCCAATCTGCAAAACCTCGTCAATCAGACCGGTATCCAGAATCGCCGGCACAAACCCCGCGCCGATCCCCTGAATTTTATGCGGCCCCGGATCACCACCCGACAAAACCGGGCTGTCTTCGGGTTCCACCGCAACGATCCGCACATCGGGATTGCGCGCCTTCAGCACCCGCCCGACGCCGGTGATCGTGCCCCCCGTGCCCACACCCGAGACAAAAACATCCACCTGCCCGCCGGTGTCCTGCCAGATTTCCTCGGCGGTGGTTTTTTCGTGGATCGCCGGATTGGCGGGGTTTTCAAACTGCTGCGGAATGATCGCGCCTTCAATTTCTTCCGCCAGTTCCTCGGCCCGGGCAATCGCGCCCTTCATGCCCTTGGCGCCCTCGGTCAACTCCAGCCTTGCGCCCAGCAACGCCAGCATCTTGCGCCGCTCGACCGACATGGTTTCCGGCATGGTCAGGATCAGCCTATACCCCCGCGCCGC
>Ga0256841_1000522_pt1 | contig 39324 bp, 37 predicted proteins | sample 356308metaG_FD_185971 | JGI IMG/M metagenome (GOLD analysis project Ga0256841, IMG submission 185971) | Hydrothermal vent microbial communities from Mid Atlantic Ridge, Atlantic Ocean - 356-308 | ecosystem: Environmental > Aquatic > Marine > Hydrothermal vents | place: Atlantic Ocean: Mid...
ATCTCCAGAACTTGCCATCCACATACAACTCACAACGCCCTCCGGCATACCTCGCCTCAATGTTCCCTGGCGGCAATCCGTTACCCAGGCGACCGGACAGGGCAGACCAGCCGGAAAGACAGGCTTCCTGCGCCGTTGAATACAGTCCCGAAGAGCGCGGGTCTCCGGATGACGGCGCACCACCAAACTGCATCCTCTCCGCCACAAGCCGTTTGCTGTAACTGTGCCGCCAGCCTGCTCCGACCGCGCCATTCCACCCCGGCGTCGACGGCAGACGCTCATGACTGTTGTAATAACGGACGAAATCCAAACCATCCAACATCGATGAAACCAAATCAGTTTCCACCTGCATCTTGTTGCCCGTGTAGGTCGATATCGGATTCCCCACCGTGGGCACGGCGCAGTATCGGCCACAGGGTGTTTTCTCATCACATGCTGGTTTGCCTTCTTCAAACCGAAGGTAATACGAATACCAGTTTTTCCATACCAGAATCCTGAGCGAATTCCAGAATCGTCCGTTGACATCCGTTCCAGATGCATTGAGCATCCTCAATGAATGCCAACATTCACCCGTCATCGTGCTGCAATATTCCGGCTCAATCTCGGCAGTCACACAGGCGAGGTCTCCCCGACCACTGCTGTTGGCTGCCACAGCTTGGTTCTGACAGGCCTCATCGGCCGCCAACTGTGGATCCGTATAAGTGGCAGAGCGTGGTGTCGAACTACCTACACCTTCCGTATAGGCTCGATATCCATTTTCCGCGTGAAGGGAGGTCGAAACGACCGTCAGCAAAATGTGACACAGAAAGGCAGCAATCCCTTTTTTCATTTTCATCATCCCTGTTGGAATGTATTGCTTGCGGTACACGATCGAGGAAAAACGACGAAGAATCCATTGCGAAACGCAGAACCGAGCTACATGATTCATGAAAATCAAAACAGAATCAACATTTGATATGTGAACCAGTTCTCATTTTCGTTTTCGAAACGGGGGAGATCATCACTACATCGCTTGGACCTCAGCCATTCCAGATCCCCTTACCCAATCTCCGAATTTACGGCATTGTAGATGCTGAATACGCGATCCTTGCTGATGGCCGGTCTGGCATAGTCCAGGTAACCGTGGCGCATGAGGGTGAGGATGCCTTCGGCGAGGGTGCGGTTGACCGCCTCGAAGGATTTGTCGAAGGGCGGGCCGCCGTTGCGGGCGCGGTCGTGGGCTTCGAACTCCCAGTCGTGGATCAGGTAGGCCGGGCCGTATTCCCAGGGGGAGTAGCCGGGCAGGGACTGGGCCAGACGGGGGATGCTGCCGCCGTCGGTGGTCATGGCTTCGGGCTGGATGATCTCGATGACGTTGCCCTGGCTGTCCCGGCGTTCGTAGCGAAAGGGATCGTCGGGGTCGGGTGCGTATTCGAACAGATCGGGGCCGATCCACTGCAGGCGGAAGTGGCCGAGAAAACGGCCGGTATTCAGGGAATTGATGAATCGATCGCGAGTACGGCGAAAGCGTTTCCGGGCGTGATTGGGTGCGGGCATGGCATTCTCCCTGGGAAAGATCGGTCTGCCCTCTCACCATAGACCGTGCGCGGCTCCCGCAAAAGGAAACGGGCGCCAGCGGCGCCCGTTTCCCCGGTCATGGCGATGGCGGGATCAAACCAGCATGGGCACGATGAGCAGTGCCACGATGTTCATGATCTTGATCAGCGGGTTGATGGCCGGGCCGGCAGTGTCCTTGTAGGGGTCGCCCACGGTGTCGCCGGTGACCGCGGCCTTGTGGGCGTCGGAGCCCTTGCCGCCGTAGTTGCCGTCCTCGATGTATTTCTTGGCGTTGTCCCAGGCGCCGCCGCCGGTGGTCATGGAGATGGCCACGAACAGGCCGGTGACGATGGTGCCGATCAGCACCCCGCCAAGGGCTTCCACACCGAGCACCCAGCCGACCAGGATGGGCACCAGCACCGGCAGCAGGGAGGGCACGATCATCTCCTTGATGGCGGCGATGGTGAGCATGTCCACGGCCCGAGAGTAGTCGGGCTTCTGGGTGCGATCCATGATGCCCGGCATTTCCCGGAACTGGCGGCGCACCTCGTTGACGATCCCGCCAGCGGCGCGGCCCACCGCTTCCATGGCGAAGGCGGCGAACAGGTAGGGGATCAGGCCGCCGATGAACAGGCCGATGATGATCTTGTGGTTGGAAAGATCGAACAGCACATGTCCGCTGCCCACGTTGGTCAGGGCGTGGGTATAGTCGGCGAACAGCACCAGGGTGGCCAGGCCGGCGGAGCCGATGGCATAGCCCTTGGTCACCGCCTTGGTGGTGTTGCCCACGGCGTCGAGCGCATCGGTGGTGTTGCGCACCTCCGAGGGCAGATCCGCCATCTCGGCGATGCCGCCGGCGTTGTCGGTGATGGGGCCGTAGGCATCCAGGGCCACGATGATGCCGGTCATGGAAAGCATGGCGGTGGCGGCCACGGCAATGCCGTAGAGACCGGCCAGTTCGTGGGCGCCCCAGATGGAGGCACACACGGCCAGCACCGGCAGGGCGGTGGCCTTCATGGAGATGCCCAGGCCGGCGATCACGTTGGTGCCGTCACCGGTGGTGGAGGCTTCGGCGATGCGACGCACCGGCGCGAACTCGGTGGCGGTGTAGTACTCGGTGATCACCACCATGGCCACGGTCAGGGCCAGGCCGATGAGCGAGGCGCCATAAAGCTGGTTGACGCTGTAGGGCAGGTTCTCGCCCATCATGCTGTCGGTGATGAAGTAGAACGCGATGGCCGAGAGCACGGCCGAGGCGATGGCGCCGCGGTACAGGGCGCCCATGATCTTGCCGCCTTCCTTGATGCGCACGAAGAAGGTACCGATGATGGAGGCGATGATGGACGCCCCGCCGAGCACCAGCGGGTAGACGATGGCGGTGGCACCGGCGTCCTTGAGCACCATGCTGCCGAGGAACATGGTGGCGACGATGGTCACCGCATAGGTCTCGAACAGGTCGGCGGCCATGCCGGCGCAGTCGCCCACGTTGTCGCCCACGTTGTCGGCGATCACCGCCGGGTTGCGGGGATCGTCTTCGGGGATGCCGGCTTCCACCTTGCCGACGATGTCGGCGCCCACGTCGGCGCCCTTGGTGAAGATGCCGCCGCCGAGCCGGGCGAAGATGGAGATCAGCGAGCCGCCGAAGGCCAGCCCCACCAGCGAGTGCACCGAATCTTCCACGCCCATGGACTCCAGGATGGCGTAGTAACCGGCCACGCCGAGCAGGGCCAGCCCCACCACCAGCAGACCGGTGATGGCGCCACCCTGGAAGGCCACGGACAGGCCCGCCTGCACGCCGTTCTTGGCCGCCTCGGCGGTGCGCGAGTTGGAGCGGACCGAGACGTTCATGCCGATGAAGCCGGCCAGCCCGGAGAACACGGCGCCGATGACGAAGCCCAGGGCGGTCGCCGTGTTCAGGGTGAACAGAATCAGGACGGCAAGGATGATGCCCACCAGTCCGATGGTCATGTACTGACGCTTGAGATAGGCAGAGGCGCCTTCCTGGATCGCCCTGGCGATCCGCTGCATCTCCTCGTTGCCCTGGGGCAGACTGAGGATGCGGAACGCCGTGATGATTCCATACAGAATGGCCGCGCCTGCGGCGACGAGTGCAAACACCAAACCCTCTGACATAGGTTCCCCCCGGTTGAAATAATTGGAATGCAATCGGCGACCAATGCTACGCCAAAAGTTTCCGAACGGATATTGTGTCTTTTTATCCGGTCATGGATTCACCTGATATTAGACCGGGTCGCAATATGCAACCACAAGGATATCGTAACAGATTGATCTGACGGGTTTTTCTGTTTTCGAATCCCTTCCTGGCCACTGCCACCGGCGGGTGGCGAACTGCATTGGACGACGAACTCCATTAGCAGACGTTGATACAGATCAACATGACAGTGCTGCCGTCAAGACTTGGCCCGCCTGCGAGACTCCTCTATTCTTGACCGCCTTCCCCTTCTGTCTTCAGTAAAGAAACCAGGAAACAGCCAGCATGAAATCCCCCGTTGTCATCATCGGTCTTGGCGAGATGGGCGGCGTTTTCGCCCGCGGCTTGCTGCGACTCGGCCATCCGGTCTATCCCGTCACCCGCGAGATGGATCCCGCCACCGAGGCCTGGACACTGCCCGCACCGGAACTGGTGCTGGTGGCAGTGGCCGAAAAGGATCTGCATCCCACGCTGGCGCGATTGCCCGATACCTGGCGCGACCGGGTCGCGCTGCTGCAGAACGAGTTGCTGCCGCGGGACTGGCAGACCCACGGCCTCGACCATCCCACGGTCATCTCGGTGTGGTTCGAAAAGAAACCGGGGCAGGAATTCAGGGTCCTGATCCCCTCACCAGTCTATGGTCCCAAGGCCGGCCTGCTGGTGGCCGCCCTGGCGAAACTCGACATTCCGGCCCACGAGCTGGACAGCCCCGCCGCACTGGAATACGAGCTGGTGCGCAAGAACGTCTACATCCTCACCACCAACATCGCCGGCCTGGTGACCGGTGGCACGGTGGAGGAACTGTGGCAGCAGCATCGCGAACTGGCCACGCGGGTCGCCCATGAGGTGATGGACATCCAGGCCACGCTGGTGACAGGGCCACTGGATCGGGAACGGCTGCTGGCCGGCCTGGTGGAAGGCATCGAAGGGGATCCGCAACATCAGTGCATGGGCCGCTCGGCCCCGGCAAGGCTGGAACGCGCCCTGCGTCAAGCCGACGAAGCCGGCATCACGGTTCCCGAACTGCGCCGCATCGCCGAAGACATCAGCAACTGAAGCACGCCATCGGGACGGCTCAAGTCCACGACGTTCGGACCGATACAGGTTTACGGAAGGGGCCGTTTCCGACGCGTTGCGGCTTTACCTGACCGTTGCCAAAAAACCGGTACGGTTTTCCGCCAAAACGGCTTGTATGCAGAACGAAACGCCGTTGGTGTCGTTCTTTGCGGATTTCCCCGAAGGTGAAATCCAGGCAGCGCCCCAAGCCGTAGGCCGGATGAAGCGAAGCGGAATCCGGGAAGGGGTTTTCCCCGGATTCCGGCCGGTGGGCCTGCATCCGGGCTACACGATGCCCACCATACAGGACCGAATTTTTGCAATGACGGGGTTGCAGAGCAGTGTGCAGCCATCGCCCCCCCGGCCATCGGCCTGTGCGGGAACCCGCCATCCCGACGAGCCTGCCTGGCAGGCTGTTAGCAGCATGAGATTGCCATGTCCCCAGACGTCCAGATGATCGAAACCCTGCAGGCAGAACGGCGCTGGCTGCGCCAGGCCATCGCGCAGCGACCGGAACCGTGGCTGATGAACCGGCTGTCCGAGGTGGAGGGCCTGCTGGCTCGCTGGCGGGAACGCCGGGCCTGGTCGACAACCCGCCGGCTCCTCGAACGACTGCAAAGCGGTTCCTCCTGATCCTTCAGCCATTTCGGAAAACGGCGGCAAACGCATTTTCCACGGCCGGCACCCGAGGTCGGCATGGGCGGGCCGGTTTCGGCTGCCTGCAAAACGAACGGCTTTGCCCGGATATTGCACCAGGGATTCGATTCTCAGGGCGAAGCGGGCAAAGCAGGTTGGCCGCCGGGGTGCCATAGCCGGCTTAGCCTGACCCCAGTTCCAGCAGCAGTTTCTGGACCGGCGAATCGGGTTCTCCGCTGTCCGTGACCGTGATGCGACGCTGTCCGTTTCGATCCTCGATGAGAATGTCATAGCGGAACATGTCGGCACCCACGGCCGTTTCCCCCTCCCGAACCAGTTGCGTGATCAGGGATTCGATACGCTCGCGGCGATCGGACGGTAGCACGTCGGTATCGATCCGGGCCACTTCTTCGGCCTCCAGTCCGGCGAAACCGCCCGACGCCTGAACCACGATTTTCATCGAGTCTCTCCCGCCGCGATCCGGCCAAAACGGCCGGATCGTCCATCATGGAACTACTTGAAGCTCTTGGCGAGATGTTTCATCTCATCCTCGAGCAGACTTTCCTCGTCGAGCACCACCCCGGGCTTGCTCAGTCTGGCCAGATTGGCATCCAGCACTTTCTGATCCTGCAAGTACTCGGGGCTCTGCATGGTGCCACAGCAGCCACTTCGATCCTGGGTCGCCACCAGAGAGGGATGATCGGGAAAGGCCGTTTCCAGTTCCATCAGATCTTCGCCTTCCACGAAGTCGGGATTGTCCAGATCGATCTGCCCCTGGGTCATGGCGGTCAGGGGGGTCGGCGAAACCACTACCTCGCGATAGGTGAAGCGGTTGCGGATGAAGGTTCGATAAATGGCCGGTTCCCCATTGGCATGGGAAATCTGCAACATGCGATTGACCACATCCGCATAGGTGGCGCCGGTATCCGGCGCCTGGATCAGGGCATCCAGCAACAAATCGGAAAGTTGCCGGCTGACTTCGAGCAGCACCCGGGCCGGGCCCGCCGTATCCCGCTGGCGATGGCGTTCATAATTGAAAATGTCTGCCAACACGTCATAGATTCCGCCGGTAAACACCTTGGAGATGGCATGCACCTCGTTGCTCACCTGGCTCAGTTTCAGATCGTTGTCGGCGTTGCGCAGCCCTTCGCTACGTCCCAGACTCTGTCCGAACTGTTCTGCCAGCCGCTTGAGGAAATTCCTGTTGTGCAGATTGGCGCGACTGAGCGCGATGACGGCCTCGACCTGATCCAGTTGCGAAAGCGCCAGGAAGATGGCCGTGAGATCGCCGAAGGATTCGTGCAGGCCACCGGTCTGGGGCGGATTGCCATAGCCTAGCCAACCCGGCTTCAGGCCATCGAGGATGGCATGTCCCGTTTCATGGGCAACGATGTCCAGCGAGCGGCAGGTATAGACCGTCTGGCTGCTGTTTCGTGGCCGGAAATAGCCAAACCGCAGGGACTTGGCATTGCGGCTGTAATAGGCATTGGCCCCATTGAATCCGCGCGGCTGAACGCTCAGCACATCGGTGTTGCCGTTGCGGTTCCAGGCCCAGGGGATGGCGGTTCCTCCGCCCTTGCGTTCGTAGAGGGTCAGGGTTTCGCGGACCACGGCAAAGGTATGGGCGCAATCGGCCTCCGGGGTATCCGGCGGAAAGATGAAGTCTCCGCTGATACTGCGGTTCACCGGTGTGGTGCCTGGCAGTACGGTGTTGATCCGCGCATCCCGCGGGCCATTGAGGATTCGCCGCGGGAGGTAGAGCAGTCGACGCCCCAGCGTCGTCACGGTGGGATCCTGTTTCCAGATCATGAAGCGGGAGCCCTGAAACAGCGGCCAGGGGCGCGGAATGGGTACCGGTATCGGGTTCGGCCGCGGAAACGCCGCGGTTTCGGCTTCCATGGATTCGAAGAAATCGGCCGTGACTTCATCCTGCAAAGGTTCTTCGGCACTTTCGACGTGCTTGGCTTGAATCTCGGTCTCGAACATGATGCTCCTCCTTGATGCGCATCTGCCAGATGCGCGATCACATGGGGTTTCCGTCACCGGAAACGATGTCGTCGGTTTCGTCTGGTAAACGGTAGGGACGGGCTGGCGGACGTTACAGGCCGCCACGATACCGGACAGGAAAAGCGCCTTCGAAACTGCTCGTGCTACCGGGGGAGGCAGCAGACATACCTCGTGGCCTGTCATTCCCGAGTATAGGCGGAAACGGTTGTCTGCCTATCGGGCGATGGTATGAAAATCCCCATGGAAACCGGTAGAAAGCCGCATTTTCTGCGGCGGAATGGCAGAGAGACAGAAGCCTCCCTGCGTGTTCACGCCGGATAGACCCTGCCGAATTCCCGAACAACGGATTGTGTCAAGGACGGAGCCCCGGAGAGCGGTCCGACCGCCGCAGGCGTTCAGGGATTCGGAACAGCGCAATCGACGCTGAAGCCCCCCGGGACGGCGGCGGAAGACCGGCGCCACCGGCGCGCACGACCCGGGGAGCGGTGCATCCAATGGTCAGTCGACGATGGATTCGGCGGCGATCTTGTGGATGGCCAGGTCGGCGCCCTGGAATTCCTCTTCCTGGGTGAGACGGATCCCGACGGTGGCCTTGAGCAGGCCATACACGGCAAAACCGCCGACCAGGGCGATACCCACGCCGATCAGGGTGCCGGCCAGTTGTGCGGCGAAGGTGACCCCGCCCATCCCGCCCAGGGCTTTCAGACCGAAGATCCCGGCGGCGATGCCACCCCAGGCACCGCAGAGACCGTGCAGTGGCCAGACGCCGAGCACGTCGTCGATCTTCCAGCGGTTCTGGGTGACGGTGAACAGATATACGAACAGCGCCCCGGCCACCAGGCCGGTGATCAGGGCACCCACGGGATGCATCAGATCGGATCCGGCGCACACCGCGACCAGGCCGGCCAGCGGACCGTTGTGGACGAAACCGGGGTCGTTGCGACCGGCGAACAGGGCTGCGAGGATGCCGCCCACCATGGCCATCAGGGAGTTGACCGCCACCAGGCCGGAAATGCCCTCGATGCTCTGGGCCGACATCACGTTGAAACCGAACCAGCCCACGGTCAGCACCCAGGCGCCCAGCGACAGAAAGGGAATGCTCGACGGCGGATGGGCGTATATTTCGCCTCCCTTGCCATAGCGGCCGAGCCGGTGACCGAGCAGAATCACCGCGCCCAGGGCCAGCCAGCCGCCCATGGCATGCACCACCACCGAACCGGCGAAGTCATGGAACTCGGCGCCGAAGGTGTCGTTCAGCCAGGCCTGCATGCCGAAGTTGCCGTTCCAGGTCATCCCCTCGAAGAAGGGATAGACGAAGGCCACCAGCACGAAGGTGGCCGCAAGCTGCGGATGAAAACGGGCCCGCTCGGCGATGCCGCCGGAGATGATGGCCGGAATGGCCGCCGCGAAGGTCAGCAGGAAGAAGAACTTCACCAGCGCGAAGCCGTTGCGCTCGGCCAGTTGCCCGGCACTGGCGAAGAAGTCGGTCCCGTAGGCGATCTGATAGCCGATGAAGAAGTAGGCGATGGTGGAGATGGCGAAATCGGTGATGATCTTGACCAGGGCATTGACCTGGTTCTTCTTGCGCACCGTCCCCACCTCGAGGAAGGCGAAACCGGCGTGCATGGCCAGGACCATGATCGCGCCCAGCAGAACGAACAGGACATCGGAAGCGGCGACGAGTTTTTCCATGAGATTCCCCAGTGGATGGTTTTGTGCTTTTTTTGATCACGCAACGCACCAATGCACCGGAAGGGAACAGACATGATCCCCTGTCCCTGAAGAATCAATAACCTGGATGAACAACCGGTGGGGCAGCGCTGTCCGGATGGCGCACTATTATGTCCACGGAGCTGGCCGGACGCAACAAAATGGGGCAAGTACTTACTTTTCCTGGCCTTTCACCGCTTCCCAGGCGGCCTCCAGGGCAACCGCGTCCACCGCTTCGAGCCCGCCCTGCCCGGCCAGGCGATCCTCCATGGCCCGGAAACGGCGCTCGAACTTGCGGTTGGCTGCCCGCAGGGCGCCCTCGGCGTCCACGCCCAGGTGACGGGCGAGGTTGACCACGGAAAAGAGCAGATCCCCCACTTCCTCGCGCAGCCGCTCGGGCGGTGCGCCGGCCGCCATTTCCGCCGCCACTTCATCGGTCTCCTCGCGGATTTTGTCCAGCACGCCGTGGGCTTCCGGCCAGTCGAAGCCCACCCGGGCCGCCCGGCGTTGCAGCTTCTCGGCCCGGGTCAGGGCCGGCAGGGCCCGGCTCACGCCCTCGAGCACCCCACTGCGCCCGCCCTGCCTGGCCTCGCGCTCGGCCTGCTTGCGCGCCTCCCAGTCGGCGGTCTGCTCGGTCGCGGAGGCGAAACGCGTGTCGCCGAACACGTGGGGATGGCGTCGCACCAGCTTGTCGCAGATCCGCGCCACCACCGTGTCGAAATCGAAACGTCCCGCCTCCTTGCCCAGGCGGGCGTGGAACACGATCTGGAACAGCAGATCCCCCAGTTCGTCGGGCAGCGCCTCGAAATCCCCTTCCTCGATGGTTTCGGCCACTTCACTGGCCTCCTCGAGCAGATAGGGGACCAGGGTGACGTGGGTCTGTTGCCGGTCCCAGGGGCAACCCCGCTCGGGATCCCGCAGGCGATCCATGAGGGCCAGCAGTTCGTCGATGTGCGCCATGGTGGCACGCTCCCGTTGCCTGAATGCCGCCCGATCCTATACCGTGTGCGGCCACGTGTGATGAATCTAACTGTGCAGGCTTCGGGGAAAAGGACTCAGATTGGCGTCGTGCGGGGCAGGATGATGGCCAGGGCTTCGGTGAACCGCTCGCTGGCGGTGGCGAACACCGCCTCCATCACCGATTCGTCGAGCTGCACCGTCTCCCAGGCGCTGGCTTCGACGGGCTGGATCACCATCTCCACATCCACGTCGAGCCCCTGTTCGGCCAGGCCCGTCATGCTGTTGGCGATGTGCACCAGCGCCGCCTCCAGCGGAAAGTCTGCTGCCGCGGCGGGCTCATGATGATGGCGGACGGCGGCCTCGAGCGAGGCCGGCATCTGCCAGGCGTGGATGAGTTCCCCGCCCACCGCGGCGTGATCGAAGCCCAGCAGTTCCCGCTCGATGAGAAAATCCGGCTTGTCGGCCGCCTGCAGGCGTTGCTGGATGGTGCGGGCGACCTTTGGCAGGCGGTGACAGAGGATCAGTTTGCCGATGTCGTGCAGCAGGCCGGCCACGAACAATCGCTCGCTGTGCAGCACATTGGCCTGCTCCGCCAGGGCCTGGGCCACGACCCCCGTATAGACGCTGTGGCGCCAAAAGCGCACCATGTTCAGCACCTCGGTGGGAATGCGCGAGAAGGTCTCCACTGCCGAGGCAGCCAGCACCAGCCCCCGCAGTTCCCGCAGGCCGATCACCGTCACGGCGCGGGAGACGGTTTCGATGCGTGAGGGAAAACCGTAGAAGGAGCTGTTGACGATCTTCAAAAGGCGCGCGGTCAGCCCCGTGTCCTGCCCGATCACCTTGCCGAAATCTGCCGCCGAGGCATGGGGATCGTCGAGCATCTCGTTGACCCGGATGCACACCTCCGGCAGGGAAACGAGGCGCACCACCCCGCCGACCAGTTCGGCCGGGCTTGCGGGCAGGGAAGCAGTGGAAGCGTCGTTATCCATGGGCCGGCGGGGCGTGTCTCGCAATTACCTGCCGAGACTAGCGGCCACCACCCGCCCGACTTTAGCAGACTGTTGAAAAAGCCCATCCATGGTTTTTTCAACCCGGGAACGGAAAACGCAGTTTCCCGTTGCCTTACATTTTCAATGACTTGGCGTCATTGAAAATGGCGATGCATCCGAAGCACCGCACACAGGCTCTCGAAAAACAATGTTTTCCAACAGTCTGTTAGCTGCCCGTGAGAAAAGCCCGTTCCCCCCTCGTCCCTGTTATTGGATGGCGTCGGCGATGATGTCCGTGAGCAACTTCTCCACCGCCGCCAGCGCAGCACGGGATTTGGCCGTGCCCACCGGCAACGGCCGACGGAAAGCCACGTAGACCCGGTCCTTCTCTCCCGGCAGGGTGTAAACGTAGATGATATAGGGGCAGAAGACGATGTTGTGGGGATCGGCTTCCATCATCCGCCGCGAGACCACGGCACTGCAGAACTCCAGGGCCTCGGCCTGCGCGAAGATCTGCCGGGTAGCCCCGATGTCCTTGCCGGTGCGCGCCAGCATGTTGCCGATATGAGATACGTTGTTGATTTTCATGCCCCGATCGGTGATGGCCATCTCCACGTCGTCGCGCACGTCTTCGAAATTGCCCTGCACCGTATACAGGCGCATGTAACTGTCGCGTTCGGTGGCGGTGGCGCAGGCGCTCATGACGAGCAACAGGGACAGGACGAGATGACGCAGCATGATGTTCTCCGTTGGCTGGGATTGGGCACACTATAGCGGATCCGGCCGGGCCGACAAAAGCGGCGCCAAATGTGACCGGTGTTCGGGTGGGAGACGCCAAATATCCCTAAGCTATTCCCGAAAATTGCCGATAGAATCACCAGGACTGCACGGCCGAGGTCCCCATGAACCAGAACGACAAGCCCCGCATCCTCGCGGTGGACGACTCGCGCGTGATGCGCCGCGCCATGAGCAAGGTGCTCGGCAAGGAGTACGACGTGGTCGAGGCCGAACACGGCGAGGATGCCTGGACGCTGCTGATCAACGATCCCAGCATCCAGGTGGTGTTCACCGATCTGTCCATGCCCTACCTGGACGGCTTCGGGTTGCTGGAGCGGATCCGCCAGGCCGACGACCCGCGCCTGCAGGAACTGCCTGTCATCATCATCACCGGCAAGGACGACGACGACGCCACCAAGCAGGCCGCCCTGGAAAAGGGCGCCTCGGACTTCATCACCAAGCCCTTCGATTCGGTACAGTTGCAGGCCCGGGCGCGGGCCCACGTGCGCTTCGAACAGACCGCCCGCAAGCTCGACGAGACCTCCGACCGGCTGGAGAAACAGGCGGCGGTGGATGCCCTCACGGGCCTGGGCGGGCGGCGCTATTTCTGCAAGGCAGCCGGCGAGCAGCTCGCCTATGCCCGCCGCCACGGCGCGCCCTTCATTCTGCTGCGCATGGATCTGGACGATTTCGACCGCCTGTTCATCAATCTGGGCAAGGCGCGGGCCGAGGAGATCCTGCGCCGCACCGGCCAGACCCTGCAGGACATCGTGCGCAAGGAGGACATGGTGGCGCGGGTCGGCTTGGCCAAGTTCGCCATGCTGTTCCGCGATGCCGGCATGGAGGAGGCCACCGACACGGCCCGGCGCATCCTCGAGGGCGTCAACGCCATGAGCTTCGACATCCAGGGCCAGACGCTGCGGGTCACGGCCAGCATCGGGCTGTTCGAGCCGGCCCTCGATGCCGACGCCGACATCGAGGTTCTGATCCGCGAAACCGAGGTCTATCTGGCCCGGGCCGTGGAAGCCGGCGGCAACCAGGTGGCGGTCAAGTCGCTGCGCAAGATCGCCAGCGAACGGACCATCTCCATCCCGGCGGCCCTCCAGCTGCTGGCCCACGGCCACGAGGACGCCGTGCGGCCCCACGCCCAGAGCCTGGTGAGCCAGATCCTGCCCCTGCTCGACTTCCTGGCCCGCAACCTGGAGGAACCTGCGGCCGAAAAACTGGAGACCATTCGCAAACGGCTGGCGGACAACGGCTGACTCACTGCGCCAGCCGCAGGCGGGCGCGCAGGCCGGTCTCGGTGGTGTAGCCCCGTTCCCGGAAGACGATGCGGTTCTGCCGGTCGATGATGAAACTGGCCGGCACGCCGGTCACCCCCCAGCGCCGGGCCAGCGCGCCGTCGGGATCGTTGATGACGGGGAAGCCCAGGCCCTCCCGGGCGAGAAAGGCGCGCACGGCCGCCGCGTCGCCCGACTGCATGGCCACGGTGATCACCGGCCAGTCCCGGGCGATGGCATCGATGCCGTCCTGCTCCAGTCGGCAGATCCGGCACCAGGTGGCCCAGAAATGGACCAGCACGGGCCGCTCGGAAAACGCCTGCAGATCGAAGGCGCGGCCGTCGAGCGTGGTGCCGGCAAGTTCGGGCGCCGTGCCCTCGGCCATGTCCTGCTGCAGCCAGGCGCGCAAACCGAAGAAGAGCGCCGCCAGCAGCAGCGCCTCCAGTCCCCAGCGGGCAAGACGGCCTCGCCACCTGCGGCCCGATCCGGCTACCATGCCGCCACCCGGAAACCACTCGTCTCACGGAGGTCCGAACGAACCATGCACAAGCCCACCAACCGCTGGCAGGCATTCCTGATCCACTTGGGGATCAGCCTGGTCATCTTCCTGGTGCTGGCGTGGATCATCGTCGAAATCTGGTACCCCTTTCCCTTCTTCCAGTACGACGGCGGCTGGCAGGGGATCCGCATCGTCGCCGGGGTGGATCTGGTGCTCGGCCCCCTGCTGACCCTGATCGTCTACAAGCCGGGCAAGAAACACCTGAAACTGGATCTGGCCGTCATCGCCCTGATCCAGGCCGCGGCCCTGGCCTGGGGGATCTGGATCACCTGGTACGAACGGCCGGTGGCGGTGGTCTACACCATCGACCATTTCACCCCGGTGACGGCGGGCGAGATGCTGGATCATGGCCGCGACTTCCGCAGCCTGGCTGACTTCGACACCCACCGCCCCGTGTACGTGGCCCTCGACGTGCCGGACGATTTCGATGCCCGCCAGCGCCTCCTGCAGCAGTCGGTGCGCAGTGGCGTACCGCTCTACCTGTTCACGGAGCGTTACCGGCGGATCGATGGCGAGATGAAAACACACATGATCCGCGAGAGCGAGGATCTCTACACCTACCTGCAGACGGACCCGGAGGCCCGCCAGGCCCTGGAGGCCTTCTACCGGATCCGGGCCGAACTGCCGAACCGCTATCTGTTCGTTCCCCTCCACTCCCGCTACGGCCGCTCGGTGCTGGTGCTGGAGCGGGACACGCTGGACACGGTGGGCGCGATCGACGTGGACGTGACGCCCTACCTCAAGCGCCGCAAGCCGCGGGGCCTGGAGAAGTTCCGCAAGTCGGCGTGAATCAGCCCTATGGCCATTCCGGACTCCAGGACATCTGGTTGTTTCCCAGTACAGAGCCCCTGAGGCCGGGGAGACGTTTCGTGACCGTCGGCCGCAGGGACGCGGCCGTCGAGCCTACAGGGACGTATTCACGGCGTGTCACGAAACGTCTCCCCGGGCTTAGCAGGCTGTTGAAAAATGCCGTTTTTCGACAGCCTGTGTGCGATGCATGGATGCATCGCCATTTTCAATGACGGCAAGTCATTGAAAATGTGAGGGAACGGGAAACCGCGTTTTCCGTTCCCGGGTTGAAAAAGCCCAAGGATGGGCTTTTTCAACAGCCTGTAGGGGCGTGCCGGATGCTGGACCGACACCGATGATATTCTGCTATGCCGTGTAGCGCTGGAAGATCAGGGTGGCGTTGGTGCCGCCGAAGCCGAAGCTGTTGGACATCACGCAGTTCAGCTCGGCATCGTCGATGCGCTCGCGCACGATGGGGAAGCCCTCCGCGCCCGGGTCCAGCTCGGTGATGTTGGCCGAGGCGGCGATGAAGCCCTCCTGCATCATCAGCAGCGAATAGATGGCCTCGTTGACGCCGGCCGCGCCCAGGGCGTGACCGGTAAGGGACTTGGTGGAAGACACCGGCGGCACCTGGTCACCGAAGACCTCGCGCATGGCCTCGAGTTCGCGGATGTCGCCCACCGGGGTGCTGGTGCCGTGGGCGTTGATGTAGTCGATGGGCGCCTCTACGGTGGCCATGGCCTGGCGCATGCAGCGCACTGCGCCCTCGCCCGAGGGCTGGACCATGTCGTAGCCGTCGGAGGTGGCGCCGTAGCCCACCAGCTCGGCGTAGATCTTCGCGCCGCGGGCCCTGGCGTGCTCCAGCTCCTCCAGCACCAGCACGCCGCCGCCGCCGGAGATCACGAAGCCGTCGCGGGTGGCGTCGTAGGGCCGCGAGGCGGTTTCCGGCGCATCGTTGTACTTGGACGACAGCGCGCCCATGGCGTCGAACAGCACGGTCATGGTCCAGTGGACCTCCTCGCCGCCGCCGGCGAAAACCACGTCCTGCTTGCCCATCTGGATGAGTTCGGCGCCGTGGCCGATGCAGTGGGCCGAGGTGGAACAGGCCGAACTGATGGAATAGTTGACGCCCTTGATCCTGAACGGGGTGGCCAGGCAGGCGGAGTTGGTGCTGGACATGGTGCGGGTGACCATGTACGGCCCTACCCGCTTGATGCCCTTCTCGCGCAGGATGTCGGCGGCCAGCACGATGTTGGAGGTGGAGGGCCCGCCGGAGCCCATCACCAGGCCGGCCCGTTCGTTGGAAACCTCGTTCTCCTCCAGGCCTGCGTCGGCGATGGCGTCGCGCATGGCGATGTAGTTGAAGGCCGCGCCGTCGCCCATGAAGCGCTTCAGCTTGCGATCGATTTCGGCGGCCAGATCGATGTGGATGGGACCGTGGATGCGGGAGCGGAAGCCCAGCTCGGCATATTCCTCGCAGAATTCGATCCCGGAGCGCCCTTCGCGCAGGGATTCGACGACTTCGGCAGCATTGTTCCCGATGCTGGAGACGATCCCCAGACCGGTCACGACGACACGACGCGCACTCATAAGCGATCAGAAACCCTCGGTGGACGTGAACAGGCCGACGCGCAGATCCTTCGCCGTGTAGATTTCCCGTCCGTCCACTTCCATGCGGGCATCGGCGATACCCATGAACAGCTTGCGCATGATGACCCGTTTCAGATCGATGTAATAGGTGATCAGCCTGTTCTCCGGCGTCACCTGGCCGGTGAATTTCACGTCGCCGGCACCCAGCGCCCGGCCATGGCCCGGCCCGCCGGACCAGCCCAGATAGAAGCCCACCAGTTGCCACATGGCGTCGAGCCCCAGGCAGCCGGGCATCACCGGATCGCCCTCGAAGTGGCAGGAGAAGAACCACAGATCCGGCTTGATGTCGAGTTCGGCCACGATATGGCCCTTGTCGTAGGCGCCGCCCTGGTCGCTGATGTGGGTGATACGGTCGAACATCAGCATCGGTGGCAACGGCAGCTGGGCATTGCCCGGGCCGAACAGCCGCCCATGACCGCATTCGATCAGTTCTTCATAGGTATAGCTGTTCTTCTTCTCGAACGCGGGCGCTTGAGCGGTTTCCATGGCGGGCCTGTATCTGGATTGAATTTCGGGATGCAAACGGCGCCGCACGGACGCCGGGACGGGCATTGTACCGATTCGGGCAGGCGAAAACAAAGGCCGGGACTCAGCCGCTGCGCGCTTCCCGGTGAAAACCCCGCTCGGCGCCGCGGACGAAGGCGGCCAGCTCGGCGGCCAGGGGATCGGCCATCGCCTCCAGGCCGTCGAGGATGGCCTGCAGGGATTCGCCGGAACGGTGGATCAGCCGGTAGGCCGCCTTGAGCACCTTCATCTGCGCCGGGGTGAAACCGGCGCGGCGCAACCCCACCCGGTTCAGGCCGTGCACGGCGGCGGGCACGCCATCGGTGATCATGAACGGCAGGACATCGCGGGTGATCTTGGCGTTGCCGCCGACCATGGCCAGACGGCCGACGTGCACGAACTGGTGCACCATCACCCCTCCGGAGAGAAAGGCCCGATCGTCCACCGCCACGAAGCCGCCGAGGCCGGTGCCGGGCGCGATGATCACCCGATTTCCCAGCACGCAGTCGTGGCCCAGGTGGACCTGGGTCATCAGGTAGTTGTCGTCGCCCAGCCGGGTGGTGCCCTGCGCCTGGCTGGCACGGTTGATGGTCACGTACTCGCGCAGCACGTTGCGATCGCCGATTTCCACGCTGCTGGGCGTGGCCGGATCGAAGTGGATGTCCTGGGGCAGACCGCCGATCACGGCATACTCGTGGACCACGTTGCCGTGGCCGAGCACCGTGCCGCGCTTGAGCACCGCGCCGGCCTGCAGCACGTTGTCATCCCCCAGGCGCACGCCCGCCTCGACGATCACGCCCGGCCCGATCCGGTTGCCCGAACCCAGCTCGGCTGCCGGATCCACATGAGCGGCAGGATGGATGTGATTGTTCAAGTCGCGGAATCCCGGTCAGAAAGCGAAAGCCAATGGTACCAGACACCCGGGCTTCCGCCCGGGTGAGGGAACAGGGCCGAGGGACGAGGAACGAGTGGCCAGAACGGTCGAGGCCGTGACAACAATGTTTTTCCTCGTCACTCGTCCCTCGGCCCTCGGCCCTTTCCGTCCCGCCAGGCGCCGCGGTGGCCGGTCAGGTAACCCTCGGGGCGGATGGCCACGGTGTTCTCCACCCAGGTGCACAGTTCGCCGTCGGCGCGGTAGAAGCCGTAGGTGAAGGTGGGGGTGCTGCGGCCCCGTTCGCGCAGCTCGGCGGCGATGGCCTCGGCCTGCCGGGGATCGAAGACGAAGCGCAGTTCCAGATCCGAGTTGCCCACCTTGCGAAAGTCCAGGGTCTGGCGGCGGGTCCACACGTCGTGGCCGGGGAAACGCTTGGCGCAGGCCAGGGCCGCAACGGGATCGGCCAGGGCCGCCTGCCAGCCGCCGAACATGGTATCACCCATGTTGCGGGAGACCATGTTCAGCGGCAGGCGCAGGCGCACCTGCGACCAGTCGGGCGCCAGTTCCAGCACCTTCACCCGCATCAGCCAGAAGGGCGGATACCATTCCAGGCGGCGGGCATCGGAGAGAAAGGACAGTCGCCGGATCAGCCGCAGGAGGTTGACGGCCATCAGGCGGCCCCGCCGTCCTCGTATTTCTTCAACACCACGCCCGACTCGCCGCAGCAGCTCGCGGCGCATTTCTTCACCTGGTGCAGGGCCTGCGGATCGGCATCCAGCCAGGCGTGGACCGGCAGGTTTTCCCCGGCGCAGTCGCAGCCCTTGTCGCCGTACACGTAGACGTTCGCAAGTCCCGCCTCGCGCGCCGCGTCGCGGGCCGCGTGGAGCGTCTCCACCGGCGTGGCCGGCAGATGGGAGAGCCGGTAGGCGGGAAAGAAGCGGGTGATGTGCCAGGGGCTGTCGGCGCCGAGATGATCGCGGATCCATTCGGCAATGCCGCGCAGCATGGCCGGATCGTCGTTGCGCCCGGGGATCACGTTGGTGCGCGTCTCCACGTGGATCCCCAGGGCCTTCGCCCGGGCGATGGAATCGAGCACCGGCGGCACGCTGGCGGTGGGGCAGATCTCCCGGTAGAAGGCGTCGTCCAGGCTCTTGATGTCGGAGCACAGCACGTCCATCACCGGGGCCATGGCTTCCAGGGCCTCGGCGGTCACGAAGCTGTTGGTCACGTACACGGTGTACAGGCCGGCCTCGCGGGCGAGCCGGGAGACGTCGAGCACGTATTCCAGCCACACCGCCGGTTCCGAATAGGTGAAGGCGATCCCCTCGGCGCCGTGGCGGCGGGCGGCGGCGACGATCGTCTCCGGTGGCACCCAGGCCGCCGTGGACTCGCCCCGGGCCAGGTCGTCCAGAGCCGTCACGCCCCAGGAGATCTCCAGGTTGTGGCAGCCGCCGCAGCGGAAATTGCAGCCGTAGCTGCCGATGGACATGACCTTGGTGCCGGGCCGGAAGTGGCGCACCGGCTTGTCTTCCACCGGCCCCACGTCGATGGCCGAGAGAATGCCGTAGGAGAGGTTGTAGAGCGTGCCGTGGCGGTTGACGTGGGCCTGGCAGAAACCGCGCTGGCCGTGCTTGAGTCGGCAGCGCCACAGACACAGATGGCAACGGGTGGTGCCGTCGGCCAGCTTCTCCTGCAGGCGGGTCTCCACGAGCCGGTAGTCGGCGGGACGGGTGAGTGCGGTCATGGGCGTTCCTCGGGGTTCAGGCGACGGCCGCCTTCCACAGCGGCGCCACCACGATGTTCAGGCAGGCATGGGCCGCGCGCAGGGCCGCCTCGGCCGCGGCGGCGTCCTCGGCGCGGGCGAAGACGAAGCCCAGATAGCTGTTGCCCTCGGGGAGGGGCACCAGTTCGTGTCCCTCGCGGATCTGGATGTCGATGGACTCGATGCCGGGCACCCGGCGGGCGGCGAGCAGCCCTTCCACCCGTCGGAACACCCCGGCCCGGGGGATGGGCAGCATCAGCACCCCGGCGCCGCCGGCCTCGCGCCGGGGGGCCAGCGGCCGGCCCATGGCCTGGGCCAGCACCAGCTCTTCCAGCGACAGGCCGGTGCCGAAGCGCAGCAGGCGCCCGCACAGGCCGCCGATGGTGCGCGCGGCCATCTCGATGAGCCACACGCCCGCGGCGTTGATCCGGCATTCGGCATGCACCGGCCCTTCCACCAGGCCGTAGGCCCGGCAGGCCTGCTGCACCGTCTCCGCCAGCGCCTCCAGCACCGCGGGCGAATGACGCGAAGGGGTGGTGTAATAGGTTTCCTCGAAGTACGGCCCGTCCAGCGGATCGGGCTTGTCGAACACCGTCAGCACCTGCAGGCGGCCGCGGTGGAGCATCCCCTCCACCGCCACTTCCGCGCCGGGCACGAAGGACTCCAGCAGGCAGTGGCGGGCCACCGCCGGATCGGGATGCCCGGTCCGGCGCACGATGGCCTCCACCCGCGCCAAGGCCTTCTCCAGGGCCGGCCGGTCGTCCACCCGGATCACCCCGCGGCTGCCCGACAGCCCCACCGGCTTGACCACCAGGGGAAAGCCCGGCAGTTCGGGCAGGGGCGAGCCGAAGGTGTGGCGCACGAAACGCGGCACCGGCACGCCGGCCGCGCGCAGCCGTTCGCGGGCCCGATCCTTGCGCTGGGAAAACTGCACCGCCGCGGGCGGATTGTGTGGCAGGCCGAGGCGTTTGGCGGCGCGGGCGGCGAGCGCCACGGTCATGTCGTCGGTGCCGACGATACCGCGAAATCCGCCGCCCCGTTCGGCCTCCTCGAGAATCGCCGCCAGCGCCGCCTCCGGCTCGGCCAGCGGCACGTGCAGGCCCCGGGCGTAGTCGCTGACGATGGAATGGCGGCCCTCGGAGGCGATCAGCGCCTCCACGCCCAGCCGACGGGCGGCGGCCAGGAAGGCGCCGGTGCGGTAACTGCCGTGGGGCGCGATCACCAGCACCCGGTCGGTGCCGGGCATGGGGCGGTCCTCAGGCGCAGCCGCCGCCGGCGGCGCCACAGGCGCTGCAGGCACCGCTGCCGCCGATGCTCTTGAACACGTTGTTGAAGACGAAGGACGCGTTGAGGCCGTCGGAAGCGAAATCGATGTCGCAGCCCTTGAGGAAGTTCATGGCCACCGCATCCACCACCAGCCTGAAGCCGTCGCCTTCCAGCACCTTGTCGCGCTCGGTGATGGACTCGGCGTAGGTCATGCCGTAGGTCATGCCGCCGCAACCGCCACCGCTGACGAACACGCGGATGCCGGCGGCCTCCACGTCGGGATTGTTCATCAGGCCCGCCAGCTGCTCGGCGGCGGTGGGGGAGACCCGGATCTCGTCGTCGCTGATGGTCGGGCTGTAGCTCGTCTGGGTCGCTTGTGTCATGATCCTGCTCCTTGTGCATCGGCGGCTTGCGCGCCGTGGCCGCAAGCCGGATAATAACCTAGAAATACGCTAGGGATTTTACCACAGGCCGGGGACGGACCCCAGCCCCACACCCGAACGCCCGCCCGTCACGGGCAGCCGTTCCATTCCGGGAGTATCGCACATGTCACGCATGGTCTTCTGTCAGGTTCTCCAGCGCGAGGCCGAAGGGCTCGACGCGCCGCCCTACCCCGGCGAGCTGGGCCAGCGGATCTACGAGAATGTCTCCGCCGAAGGGTGGAAACAGTGGCTCGAGCGCCTGACCATCATCATCAACGAGAACGGGATCAGCACCGCCGATCCCGCCAGCCTCGACGTGATCGAGCAGCACATGCTCGGCTTCCTGTTCAACGAAGGCGAATACGGCCAGCTTCCCCAGGGCTTCGTGCCCCAGGGCGCCAAGAAGTAGATGCAGCGCCTCGACGCCTACGATCTGGCCGCACTGAAGATCGTCTACCGCTGCCTGCACGCCTGCCTGCCCGAGCAGCCCGCCCTGATGGATTCGCAGCTGTTGCAGGATCTGCAGCGGTTCCTGCAGCGACGCACCGGCGAAGACGGCGTGGACGTGAGCACCCATGGCGAATGGGCCCGCTGGCTCGCCGCCGACTGAGCGCCGGCCCGTGAAGTACTGCAGTGAATGCGGCCAGCCGGTGCGGCTGAAGATCCCCGCCGGCGACAACCGGCCCCGCCACGTCTGCGACGCCTGCGGCACCATCCACTACCAGAATCCGAAGATCGTCGCCGGCGCTCTGCCCGTGTGGGAAGACCGGGTGCTGCTGTGCCGGCGCGCCATCGAACCCCGCTACGGCCTGTGGACCCTGCCGGCCGGCTTCATGGAAAACGGCGAGAGCATGGAAGAGGCCGCCCTGCGCGAATCCGGCGAGGAAGCCAACGCCCGCCTCGAACTCCAGGGCCTGTACACGGTGATCAGCCTGCCCACCATCAATCAGGTGTACGTGCTCTACCGCGCCCGACTGCAGGACACCGACTTCGCCCCCGGCGAGGAAAGCCTCGAGACCGCCCTGTTCCGCGAGGCCGAGATCCCCTGGGATCGCCTCGCCTTCCGCACCATCCGCTACACCCTCGAACGCTACTTCGAGGATCGCCGGCGCGGCACCTTCCCCCTCCACGAACACGTGATCACCGCCAACAACCGGCAGCCGGACCACCAGCCTGCCAAACCGCCGCAAATGTGAACCCGGTTCCGGTCCCGTGTCTGGAATTGATCCAATATTGCGGTTCCATGACAAGAACAACGATACGGAACCGCCATGACCGTCAGCCTCGCCCATCTTCGCCAGTTCCTGGCCCGCCAGCCGACCGCCGAAAGCCCGCCGCAGCATCGCTGGCAGACCTTCCTCGCCGCCCATCCCGCCCTGGCCCTGATCCAGGCCCTGCTGGCCGACCTGCCCGGATTCCTGCTCCTGTTGGCCCTGCCGGCGGGCCTCGCGCTGCTGGCCCTCGCCTGGCCGGCGGATCCGTTTGACCCCCGACAATGGCCCCTGCCCGGTGCGGGCCTCGCGCTGAGCGGCATCGGCCTCTGGCTGCTGCCCGGCCTGCTGCGGCCCCAGCAGAAACCGCGTGGCCTGTCGCTCGAGCACGCCATGGCGCCGGGGCTGTTCGGCTGGATCAGCGAGGCGGAAAACCAGTGGGGCAAACCGGTGGTGGATCGGATCGTGCTGCGCAGCGGCTGGCGGTTGCGCGTGGTGGCCACACCCCGCCGCGGCCTGCCCTGGCCCCCCACGCGCAGCCTGGAAATCGGCCTGCCGCTGTTGCTGACCCTGTCCGCGGAACAGTTCCGCGCCCTACTGGGCCGGGAGATCGGCCGCGCCGCCCACCAGCATGCGCTGCTGACCGGCCGGCTCGCCAACCTGGCCCGGATTTGGGATCAGTACGCCGATCACTTCCGCCGCCATCACCAGCGGCTCGGCCAACGGCTTTTCACCGCCGTGGCCCGATTCTATCGCCGCGCGGCGCAACCGGTCTGCCGGCTCGACACCCTGGCCGCCGACACCGGCGCCATCCAGTTCGTCAACGATCGGGAGCTGGCCGAGGTCCTGGCCCAGGAAGCGGTCACGCGCCGTTTCCTGCGGCAGCGCTTCTGGCCCAAGATCCGCCAACTGGCCGGGCGCGAGGATCCGCCCCGCCACCTGCCCTATGCCAGCCTGAGCAAGGTGGCCGCCGCCGGCATGGATCGGGCCTTTCTCCAGCAGGCTCTCGACCAGGCCCTCGCCGAGCCGGACGGGCCCGACATGCCCGGCCTCGCCACCCGCCTCGAACATCTCGGCTTCCGCAAACCCCTGCCGCCCCGCTCACCAGGCAGATTCGCCGCCACCGAGGCCATCGCCCCGGAAAGCCTCGTGGCCATCCTGCACGAATTCGATCGGCGCTGGGTCAGGCGCCAGCGCAAGAAAGGGTGAGAAAAAGCGGTCGAGCTGATCCGTAGGAGCGGCGCCCTCGCCGCGATCATGCGGTTGCTGGTCGCTGGGGACGAGTAGCGGGGAAAGGCCTTTTGGTTTACCAGCCACCAGCTACCCGCAACCCGCTAGCACCGCATCGCGGCGAGGGCGCCGCTCCTACACGTTGCTTCACGCCGCCGGGCGGGTGTCGGCCGCCAGGGGCGGCTGGTGGCTGTGCAGGAACCAGCGATCCATCACCACGTTGCGGGCGAACCAGGGGCTGCGCAGCAGGCGGGCGGCGACGGCCTGCTTGAGGCCGGCGGGCAGACGCTCGAGCAGGCCCGGGGCGGGCTGGCGGCGGCCGAAGCGTTCCTCCATCCGCTGGCGGTAGGCCTCGAGCCGGGCGCGGGAGAAATCGCCGGCGCATTCGCGCAGGGTGCGGGCGGCCAGCAGGGCCGACTCCACCGCCGGGCGGATCCCCTCGCCGCTTTGCGGATAGGCCAGGCCAGCGGCATCGCCGATCAGCAGGCGGCCGTCATCCACCAGCGGACGCGGGGCATGGGGATAGAGCAGATAGGCATGACCGTGGAACTTCTCCGGCGTGGCGTCGGGAATGCGGCCCCGCGCCTTGAGATGGCGCACGAACTCGGCCACATGCCGTGAGAGCTGGTGATTGTCTTCCCGGCCGAGGCCGATGTTGAGATAGTCGCCCTTGCGGAAGATCCAGCCGTAGCCGGCCAGATCCGGCGTGAAGAACAGCTCGGGGATGGCCGGATCCACGGGACAGGCGGCGGCCTGTTCCGCCGTCATGGGAAACTCGATCTCCTGGGCCGCGACGATCCGCTCGCTGCGGCCCGGTTTCGCGCCCATGGCCCGGGCCACCGGGCAGAAGTGGCCGCCGGCGCCCACCACCACCCGTGCTTCCAGTTCGTCGTTGACGATCCAGTGATCGCCTTCCCGCCGCATGCCCTTGAAGGCGGTGCCGGTGAGCAGTTCGGCGCCGCACTCGCCGGCCCGGTGCAGCAGATATTCGTCGAATTCGAAACGGCGAATACCGTAGCTCACCGGCTCCTCGCCATAGCGGGTTTCCACCTCCGGCGCGCCCAGCAGGCCCACGCGGAAGCCGTGGATGGCCTGCAGCACCCGTCCCTCGCGCCGGTAATCGTCCAGATCCACGGCCAGCTCCTGCATCACCGCCGGCGTCACCCAGCCGGCGCAGACCTTGTCGCGGGGAAAGTCGCGCTTGTCCAGCACGGCCACCGAAAGCGCCGCGTCGCGCAGCGCCCAGGCCAGGGTCGAGCCGGCGGGCCCACCGCCGACGATCAGCACGTCATACCGCTTCATGCACGCCTCCCGTCTCCGTGGCCGGCGCCGCGTAGAGATGGGCGCGGGACCAGGGCAGCTGATTGTTCTCGGCATGGGTGAACACCACCTGGAACAGTTGCAGCTCACCCGAAGTGAAGGCGGCGATGGACCCGGCCAGGTACAGCCGCCAGGCACGCACGAAGGCCGGATCGAACATGGCCTCGATTTCCCCGGCATGCTGTTCGAAGCGTGCCAGCCAGTGTTCCAGGGTCCTGGCATAGTGCAGCCGCAGATTCTCCACGTCCTGGATGGAGAAGCGCTGGGGCTCGAAGATCTCGCTCATCTCGCCCAGGGTGGGCGGATAGGCGCCGGGGAAGATGCGCCGCTCGATCCAGGCATTCATGGGCCCGGGGGTGTTGCGGCCGATGGTGTGAATCAGCGCCCGGCCCTCCGGCTTGAGGCAGCGCCTGACCACTTCCCCCAGCGTCCGGTAATCGCGGGTGCCCACGTGCTCGAGCATGCCCACCGAGACGAACACGTCGTATTCGCCGCTGATGTTGCGGTAATCGTCCTCCACGTATTCGACCCGATCGCTCAGGCCCTCCTCCTCGGCCTTCTGGCGGGCGAAGCGGATCTGTTCCTTCGAGATGTTGTAGGCGCGCACCGTGACGCCGTAATGCCTGGCCATGAAGCGGGCCAGACCGCCCCAGCCACAGCCGGCCTCCACCACCGTGTCGCCGGGCTTGAGCTGCAGCTTGCGGCAGATGTGATGGAGCTTGGCGATCTGCGCCGCCTCGAGGCTCATGTCGGGATCGGGGAAATAGGCGCAGGTGTACTGCATGGCCTCCCGGTCGAGCCACAGGGAGTAGAAATCGTTGCCGATGTCGTAATGGTGATAGATGTTGTCGCGGGCCCGGGCCAGGGAGTTGGCGATGCGCCGGTGGCCGAGCCAGACGATGAAGCGCCGCAGCCAGCTCATGCGGGTGTTGTGCCGGATGCTGCGGTAGATGACTTCGAGAAAGCGCACCAGATCGCCTTCCAGTTCCACCCGGCCGCTGCTGTAGAGATCCCCGAAATGCAGCTCGGGATCGGCAATCAGCTTGAACATGGCAGCCCGATCGTAGAGCGTGATGGTCGCGGCGGCCTCGCCTTCGGGCTCGGACACCGCCTGCCCGTCCCACAGGCGGATGGCGATGGGCGGATTGCCCACCACGTCAAGCATCTTGCGTACCAGCCAGCGATCCATGGCCGTGACATGGGCGAAGGGATGGCCCGAGCCCGGCCGGCGCCCGCCCAGGCGAATGCCGATCTTGTTGCGTTCGGCCTCACCGCCAAGTCCCCAGGCACGGCGGCGGCGTTCCTCCACGGACAGGCTGGCTGTGCCTTGTGACTTCTCTTCCCGTGACGTCATCTCGAGCTTCCCCCTGTTGTTGTTCCGGCGCCTGTCAGACACGCGCCGGTGACCTCCTTGACCAGGACATACGGCAACTGGCCACCCATGTTGCCCCAGTTGCGCCACAGCGGCAAGGTTGACCCTGCTCGCAGGGCACCGATACTATTTCGGGGTCTTCTCGCCCGATATCAAGGATGGATTCATGCCGCATGTCCGCCGTCTGGTCGCGCCGTTGCTGATCTGGATCCTGGCGCTTCCGGCACACGCCCACGGCGGTCAGGTGTCCCGCTTCCGTCTGGTCATCGACCAGAGCCGGCAGACCTGGCGCTATCCCGACTCCGGCCTTCGCAACGACACCCGTGTGACCCGGGCCCGGGCCGTCTGGGACGAGGATCTGGGACCCCGCCTCGGTGGCACCCTGGAACTGACCTATCTCGACCTGAGCCAGTCCAGCCTCGGACCGTACGCCGCCACCGGTTCCACCGGCCAGGGCCTGGGCGTGGGCCTGCACTATCGCCTCATCCAGAGCCGCTCGCTGGGGCTGACGCTGTTCGGCAACATCGGCTACCAGACCACCCGAGGGGACAACGGCACCAACACCACCGAGCGCGACTGGTGGCAGAGCCGGATCGGGCTGCAGCTCGGCGTCCCGCTGGGCCGGGCGGTGACCCTGTTCGGCGGCGGCGCCTACGAGCGGATCGGCGGTGAGGAGCGGATCACCGGCAACAACCTCGATTTGCGACGGAACTTCGAACTCGACGAGCCTGCCTACGGCTTCGCCGGCCTGCGTCTGAACCTCGGCAGCGCCGGTTTCATCGGCTTGCGCTACTATGCCGGCAGCCGTTCCGGCGGCTATCTCGCCTTCGGCAACACGTTTTGAGACCGGTTTCCGCCATGCAGCCCTGCTTCTGTGAGCCCCGTCACAATACCGGCAACGATAATGGACTAAATTTAACTTGCCCTTTTGTCGGCGCCGAGTATGCCGATAGTACTAAAGCAGGCTGCCGCCTGTTTCCGAGAACCGAACCGAGCCCGTAGCCCATGGCCGCTGCCCGTCCTGAAAAAATCGCCATCAGCCTGCTCAAGGGGCTCAGGCCACTGGGCGATCTCAGCCAGGACAAGCTCGAAGAACTGGCCAGCAAGTCCACCATCCAGGAATTCCCCGCCGGCCGCACCCTGTTCCGCCAGGGCGAGCGCGACAAGCGGGTGATCTACCTGCTCTCGGGCACCCTGAGCCTGCAGAGCGCCGGCAGTCCCAAGGCCCGCAACCTGCGCGCCCGCAGCACACCCCTGCCCGACGCCATCGAGCCGGAAATCCCGCGCCCCTGTACCGCCAAGACCAAGACCGCCTGCAAGCTGCTGTTCGTGGACAGCGATCTGCTCGAGATCCTGACCCAGGACGAGAATTCGGGCCTCATCGAGGTGGAAGAACTCTCCGGCGACGACGAGAGCGCCTGGATGGTGCGCTTCCTCCAGTCGCGGGCCTTCCTCAAGCTGCCCACCGAGAACATCCAGACCCTGCTGATGAACCTCGAGGAAGTGCCCTTTTCCAGGGGCGACGAGGTCATCCGTCAGGGCGAGACCAACGACTACTATTACATCGTCCATTCCGGTCGCTGCGCCGTCTCCCGCCGCCCCGCGCCGAAACTGGATCCCATCCAGCTCGCCATCCTCACCGTGGGCGACGGTTTCGGCGAGGAGTCGCTGATCACCGGCGGCCGCCGCAACGCCTCGGTGACCATGCTCGAAGACGGCGTGCTGATGCGCCTCGCCAAGGACAAGTTCCTGGAGCTGCTGGCCAAACCGCTCATCAACCCCATCGACAAGCAGACCGCCGAGGCCAAGATCGCCGCCGGCTGCCTGCTCATCGACGTGCGGCGCAACGACGAGTTCATGGCCCGCCGGGTGGAAGGCTCGGTGAACATCCCCCTGTCCATGCTGCGTCTGAAGCTGGACGGGCTCAATCCCGAGCGGGAATACGTGCTGCTGTGCAACGACGGCAACGAGAGCGCGGCGGCCGCCTTCCTGCTGGCCCAGCACGGTCTCGACTGTTACGTGCTGGAGGGTGGCCTGAACCAGAACGATCTGGCCATGCCCGAACCCAACCTGTCGGTGCCGGTGCTCGACACGCCGGAAGGGCGCAAGACCCTGGCCGCGCAGAAGACCCAGAAAGCCGCCGAGGCCAAGGCCCGCAAGATCAGCGCCGAAGCCGACCAGGCCCGCGAGGAGGCCCGCAAGCTGGCCGAGAAGGCCGAAGCCGCCGAAGCCGCCCGCCGCGAGGCCGAGGCGCGCATCAAGCGCCTGCAGGCCGAAGAGGCGGAGAAGCGCGAGGCGGCCCTCACCGCCGCCCGCCAGCGCCTCAGAAAGGAATCGGAACGGGCCAAGGCCGCCGAGGAACAGGCGGCCAGACTCAAGCTCGAAGCCAAGGCCGCCAAGCGCAAGGCGGAAGAGGAACTGCAGCGCCTCAAGACCGAGGCCGATGAGAACGCCAAACGCCAGGCCGCCCTCGACAGCGCCCTGGAACACGCCCGCAAGGTGGCCGCCGAAGCCGCGCGCGAGGCCGAGGCCGCCCGCCGCCAGGCCGAGAAGGAAGCCGCCGAGATCCGGCGCAAGGCCCGGGAAGAGGCCGAACGCCTGCGCCAGGAGATGGAGGAAACCCGGCGCCGCTTCGAGGCAGAGACCCGCCAGCTCAAGGAACAGCAGAGCCGCGAACACCGGCAGGTGCTGGAAGCCGCCCGGCGCCAGGCCGAGCAGGAACACCAGGCGGCGCTCGAGGAAGCCCGCCGCAAGGCTGAACAGGAGCACCAGGCCACGCTCGAGGCGGCCCGGCGCCAGGCCGAGGAAGAAGCCCGCCGCAAGGCCGAGGCCGAGGCCGAACGGATCCGCCGCGCCGCCGAGGAAGAAGCCGAGAAGCTGCGCCGGGAAATGGAGGCCGCACGCCGGGAACTGGCCGAACAGGCCGCCCGCCTGGCCGAACAGGAGCAGGAACAGCAGGCCAAACTGCGCGAACAGGCCCGGCGCGAAGCGGAGGAACTGGCCCGGGCCCGCACCGCCGAGGCCGAGTCGGAAGCCGAGCGCATCCGCCGCGCCGCCGAGAAAGAAGCCGAGAAGCTGCGCCGGGAAATGGAAGCGGCGCGGCGGGAACTGGCCGAGCAGGCCTCGCTGCTGGTGGATCGCGAGAAGGAACACCAGCAGCAACTGCTGGAACAGGCCCGGCAACAGGCCGAGGAGCTGGCCCGGGCCCGCACCGCCGAGGCCGAGTCGGAAGCCGAACGGATCCGGCGCGAGGCCATGGAGGAAGCCGAGCGGCTGCGCCACGAGATCCAGACCACCCGCGAGATGCTCGCCGCCCAGGTGGCCGAGGCCAAGCACCAGGCCGAACGCAAGGAGCAGGAACAGATCCGCAAGCTGGCCGAGGCCGCCGAGCGCAAGCGCCAGGAACTGATCGAAGCCGAACGCCAGCGGCGCGAGGCCGCCCTGGCCGAACAGCGCCGGGCTGCGGAAGAGGCCGAACGCCGGCACCGCGAAGAGCTGGAACGGCTGGCCGCGGAAGAGGCCCGGCGCGAGGAAGAGGCCCGCCGCCTGGCCGAGGAAAAGGCCTATCAGGAAGCCAAGGCCCGCCGCCTGGCCAAGGAAAAGGCCCGCCGGGAAGCGGCCGCCAATCAGGCCGCCGCGAAACGGGAGGCCGAAGCCCGGAAGAAGGCGCGCAAGGCCGAAGCCATGCGCCGCAAGGCCGAGGAAATCCGTCGCAAGCTGGAAGAGGCCGAGCAGGCCCGGCGCGACGAAGAGGCTCGCCAGCGAAGCGAAGGCATGTCCCTCTCCGAAGCCGTGCTCAAGCGGGTGGGCAACCGGATCATCCTGGAAGGGGCGCAGGACATCTTCATCTTCAAGGAGCCCTCGATCAAACCGGAAGCGTCCGAAAAGGAGGAAGGCCCTGCCGAGAATTTTTTAGCGCAGACCGACGCGGCGGACACGGGCGACGAACCCGATGACGGTCTGCCGTCGTTCCATTTCGACTCGCCGGACCAGGACTATGTGCCCATCGCCCGGGATGCGCTGGACGAGACCCTTTCCCGCCATGAGGCAGAAACGACCGAAACGCGCCGACAGCACCTGCGCCGTTTCTATGCCATCGCCGCCTCGGTGGTGGCTGCCGTCACCCTCGGCGTGAGCCTGTTCGTGTTCCGGCCGCAGCCGCAGATACCGGCCATCGCTGCCCACCAGGCCGACACCGGCAAGACCACCGCCAGTGTGACCCGCCCGCAGGCGCAAAAACCGCGCTTTTCGCTGGCCGAGCGTATCCGTCAGGAACGCCGCCTACGCGAGGAGGCCGAGGCCCGTTTCGAACGCCTGCTCGAGACCTGGCAGAAACAGCGGGCCCGACAACCGCTGAACACTCAGAGCCGCACCGAGAGTGAGGCTCCCGAGACCGCAACGGCCGCCGCCCAGAGCCGACGTGACGCGCCTGCCAGCGAGGCCGAAGCAGCTCTGACCACCCCCCCTGCGCAAGCGGAGACGGCCACGGCGGCCGAAGCGGTGGCGGCGCTCACCCCGCCCGAGGTGGCACTGCCGCCCCTGCCGGCAGCCCCCGAGGGCCCCCTGCCGCCGGTCAGCGAGGTGATCGGACAGAACGAATTGCTTGCCCCCGACGCCGAAAGCGGCTCGCTGCCCACCGCAGCGGACACCGCCGCTGCCGACACGGAGGCGGCCGCCACCGATGCTTCCGGCAACGAGCCCCACGACGAGGCGCCTGCGACCGACCCGGCAGGTGGCGACGAGCGCGCCGCCGCCCCGCCTATGGCGGCGGTGGCGGCGGCAGAATAGCGCTCTCGGGATAGTCGGACTTCTTCACGTATTCGAAGATGGCCGTGTAGACCGGCCAGCCCTCCCCGTCCAGCACCACCACGCTCCAGCGCCCGGTCATGCCCGGATTGAGCCCCTTGCGCGAAGCCACCCGCCAGCGCGGGCCACCCACCTCGAACTTGCGCTCGGTCACCATGTTGCCTTCGTATTCCCAGCGATGGATCACGGTCTGGCCGGTGAAATGGCGCAGCTCGGTGAAGAAGTAGATCTCGCGGTGATCGTTGGTCAGGCGCAGCACCTGATCCACCGGTTCGCGATCCTTCACTGCCGTGGTGAACACCCCGCGTGCGACCCGGGGCTTGCCGGCCGCCGCCAGGCCCGCGCGGGGCAGGCCCGCCACGAACGACAGGCCGGCCAGTCGGCGCAGGAAGCGACGGCGGGGGAACGGTTTACCTTGCATGTGTCGTCGATTACCCTGTGTGGCGAATTCAACAGGCGGGAAAGAGCCGGCCTGTCGCAAACCTATCACACCCGACGCTGCCCTGCAGCCGCCGGGTTCATTCCCTGAGAACCCCCATCGTGAACAGCCCCGTCTCCCCGCCGGTCATCGAAGTGCAGGATCTGTGCAAGCGCTTCGGTGCCGTCGCCGCCGTGGACGGCATCGACTTCCAGGTGGCACGCGGCAGCATCACCGCCCTGCTCGGCGGCAACGGCGCCGGCAAGACCACCACCATCGCCATGCTGCTCGGCCTGCTGTTGCCCTCCCGGGGCAGCATTCGGGTGCTCGGCGAGGACATGCTGCGCCACCGCTACCGGGTGCTCGGCCGCCTGAACTTCACCTCGCCCTACGTGGATCTGCCGGGGCGGCTGTCGGTTGCGGAGAATCTCAACGTCTACGGCCGGCTCTACGGCGTGCCCGGGCGACACCAACGCATTGCCGAACTGGCCGAGGAGCTCGATTTCACCCACCTGCTGGAACGTGCCTATCGCACCCTCTCGGCCGGACAGAAGACCCGTGTGGCCATTGCCAAGGCCCTGCTCAACCGGCCCGAGGTGCTGTTCCTCGACGAGCCCACCGCCTCGCTGGATCCGGACACCGCCGACCGCATGCGCCGCTATCTGCTCGACTACCGCCGCCGGCACGACACCACCCTGTTCATGGCCTCCCACAACATGGCCGAAGTGGAGCGCATGTGCGATCAGGTGATCCTGATGCGCGCGGGCCGGATCGTCGACCAGGGCAGCCCCCGGGAACTGATCGATCGCTACGGGCAGGCCGATCTGGAAGCGGTGTTCCTGACCGTGGCCCGCAACGGCGCGGAGGCGGCCCGTGCCTGACGCGATCGCCGCTTCCCTGAACCGCATCCTGGCGATGCTGATCCGCTACACCTTCCTGCTGCGCAACAGCTGGCCCCGGGTGATCGAGCTGGCCTACTGGCCCACCATGCAGATGATCCTGTGGGGCTTCATCAACCGGTTCCTGGTGCAGCAGAGCGCCTGGCTGGCCCAGGCCGCGGGGCTGTTCATCTCGGCGGTGCTGCTGTGGGACGTGCTGTTCCGCGGCCAGCTCGGCGTGTCCATCGTCTTCTTCGAGGAAATGTATTCGCGCAACCTGGGGCACCTGTTCGTCTCGCCCCTGCGCCCCTGGGAGCTGATCGTCTCGCTGCTGACCATCAGCCTGATCCGCACCGTGATCGGGGTGGGCGCAGCGGCGCTGCTGGCCATCGTCTTCTACCAGTACTCCATCTTCGACATGGGCCTGCCCCTGCTGGCCTTCTTCAGCAACCTGCTGGTGATGAGCTGGGCCATCGGCCTGATGGTGATCGCCATCGTGCTGCGCTACGGCCTCGGCGCCGAGGGCCTGGCCTGGGCGGTGATCTTCGCCGTGGCCCCGGTCAGCGGCATCTACTACCCGGTGAGCACCCTCCCCGACTGGCTGCAGCCGGTGGCCTGGAGCCTGCCCTCCAGCCACGTCTTCGAAGGCATGCGCCAGGTGCTCATCGACGGCCACTTCGACTGGGCCCTGTTCCGCCACGCCGTGGCCCTGAACGCCGTCTACCTGGTCCTGGGCATCGCCACCTTCCTGCGGGTGTTCCACATCGCCCGCCGCAAGGGGCTGCTGCTCAATGCGGGGGATTGAGACCGGATGGCAACGGCGGCTCCGCTGCGCTTGAGCCGCCCTGCGCATCCTTTCCTCTTGCCGCTTTTCTCTGAATTATTCGCCCTTTGCCCGGAGTTTCGTGCGAATGAAATCGCTGTGCGAAACGTAGAGCAGATCCGCGATGCGCCGCACCAGGTGTTCCTCGTAGCGGTCCAGCTCGTCGTCGGCCAGGACCACGCGCCAGAGGTTTTCCAGCAGCTCGCGTTTCTCCGCCGGGCTCAGGTGGCGGTGCAGCAGGGCGGTGAATTCATGCAGGGAGACGGCATCGCGCACCCGTTCCTCGGCGGCATGGAAGAGGCGTTCGGCATCGGCGCGGGCGAGGCCGAACTGGCGCTTGAGCGCCCGCACCACGGCGTCGCGCTCGGCCGGCTGGACCACGTGATCGGCCTGCATGGCTTCCACCAGCAGGGCCGCGGCGGCCAGGCGCACCAGCGCCTGCTCGTCGGCGTCGCGGCTCGAGGCCTCGAAGGCGGGGATCCGTTGCAGGTATTCGCGCAGACGTTCGAGCATGAAACCGTCCTTTCAGGTGAGCCATGGCAGGCTGTTGAAAAACGTCGTTTTGCAACAGCCTGTTGTGTGCGATGCAGGGAGGCATCGCCATTTTCAATGACGTCGAGTCATTGAAAATGTGAGGAAACGGGAAACCGCGTTTTCCGTTTCCGGGTTGAAAAAGCCCAGGGATGGGCTTTTTCAACCGCCTGTCAGAGCCGCCAGATCAGCCAGGCGGCGGCCAGGGCGGCGAGGATCAGGGCCAGCAGGCCATCACGCATGCCGTCGGCGGGACGGCTGGCTTCCTGCCACAGGCGGCGTTCCTGCCGATCCAGCGGCCGCGCGGCCTGGCGCAGGGCCTGCCAGGCCTGGCGCAGCGGCGTGGGCAGCGTTTTTTCCGTGCAGGGCGCGAACGTCTCGACGCGGCGGATGGCGGCCGGTTGCCCCTTGGGAAACCGGGCCTCGCCGGAGACCACCAGATACCCTTCCACGGGCACGTTTCCGATCACCTGCTGGCGCACCGCCATCACGTTGCGTTCCAGCTCGGGCAGGGGGTTGGCGAAGCGCCAGGTGCGAGAACCGATCACCTGGCTCCAGTTGTCCATGCCCTCGGCGGCAAAGATTGCTCCCCGATAGCGCTGTACCATCAGGACTTCGATGGAACGGGGCGTGAGCAGCAGGTAGTCGATGAACACCTCGCCTTCCAGCCCGTCGGGCAGGACCACGGATTCGAGCATGCCGACACCCGCCCGCCGCAGGCGACGGCGCAAACGTCGCGCGGCCAGATACCGTCGCCATGCCGGCGTCCCCAGCCACGCGGCCAGGGCCAGAAGAAACAGCGGCACCCCCCAGGTCGCCACGGGGCCTTGCCAGTCCAGCCAGTCGGTCATGCAGGCATTCTCTCCAGGTCGGGATTGCGCACGAGCCAACGATGCCAGCCGGCGCGAAATTGGGTATCTTACCCAAACCCTGCCCGCAAGGAGAATGCCGTGAGCCGCCGTCTGCAACCTGCATCCGATTTCCGGCCATGAGCCTGCCCCCGGATCTGGAAGCCGCCCAGCGGCTGGTCAGCGCCTATGGACAGGTCCTGGCCTCGCTGGACGGCAGCGGCTGGGCCCATCCCCGTTCACTGCTGCCCGCCCCCCCCGACCAAATCATGGCGGCCATTCACCGGCTGCTGGCGTTTCTGGCCGATGCCGATTCCGCCGTCTGTCAGAGCCTGGCCCAGAGCTACGTCTACCTGGCCCAGTTCGTGGACGATGAGGAGGCAGAGACGGTCCGGCGTGGCCAGGCGGCCCTGGGGGCCCAGCCACCGGACCCGTCCGAACTGCCCCATGCCGACGAGGCGGCACGGATCATCAACCGCATCAAGCTGGAGATGGAGAACCTGGTGCAGGACGTGCAGATCTACCTGCGTTGACTCACCGCGATGGTCATTCCGCCACCTCGACCCGGAGCGTGTCCAGCACCTGATCCACTTCGGCGAAGTCGAGCATGCAGATCCGCACCGGATCCCGCTTGCCCTTGATGCGCAGGTGCTTGCGCCGCGACGCCACGAAATCGCCGGGGAGGTAGCGATAGGCACATTCGCTGAGGATCACGTCGGTCCCCAGCAGCTTGGTGGCGCTCTCCAGGCGAAAGGCGATATTGACCGCATCGCCCAGTGCCGAATTGTCCTGTCCGCCCACCGAGGCGGCGCCGGTGTTGATGCCCACGCCGATGCGGATGGGTTCGGGCACCTCGGTGAAGGTCTTGTTGAGATCCCGGGTCACCTTGTGGATGCGGGCAGCGGCAGAGAGGGCCTGGAGCACGGTGCGTTCCGGCTGGCGATCCGATTCCCAGCGCGCGAACACGCAATCGCCGATGAACTTGTCGACGATGCCGCCGTGGGCGAGGATGGCGTCGGACACCTGGTGGAACCAGCTGTTCATCAGCTTGGTGAGGGTGCGGATGTGGACCTGTTCGGAGAGGGTGGTGAAGCCGCGGATGTCGGCGACGAGAATGGTGATCTGGCGGATTTCGGGGGTGTCGGAGATGACCGTGTCCTGGAGGGAGAGGGTATCGAGGGAGATGGCCTCTTCCGCCGTCTGGTGGAACTCCATCTCGATGTGGCCCATGCGGATGCGGTCGCCCGGCTTGAGCTGGCGCGGCGTGGTGATCCGCTGGCCGTTGATGAAGGTGCCGTTGGAGCTGCCGCTGTCGATGAGGTAGTAGTCGCCGGAGCTGAAGCGCCGGATCATGGCATGATTGCGGGAGGCATGCAGATCGGGCAGGACGATGTCGGAGCTGCGGTCACGGCCGATGGTCAGTACCGATTTGCACGGGACATCCTTGACTTCACCCTGAAATTTGTACCGGATAAAGGCCGACATGGCACCCCATCATCCTGCCGCGGCAAACCGCCACACCCAAACCGCGATGATACATGAACCGGGAAACGCGCGTGTGACCGTTCAGGCCGCTCCCGTCCCGGCCAGCAACCGGGTCCGCTGCCGGCGCACCGGCTGGAAGAGGGCCACCCCGTCGGCGGCCCGGATCCCCTGCAGGATATCGTCGAAATCGGCCCGCTCGGCTTCCCGGGGCTCGGCCATGTGCGCGTCCACCTCGCCATAGTGGCGGCGGATGTGCGCCTCCACCGATGCCTCGACCCGCGGATCGCCGGCGAAACGCTCGACGGTGCGGGCCACGCGAAACAGCCAGGCCTGGGCGAACACGTCGGCGCGCCGTTCCCGCTCGTCGTCGGTATCCTCCAGGGCGGCCAGGAAACGCGCGCGGGCGGTTTCGAGGCGGCGCAGCAGCACCTTGAAGGTGTAAGTGGCCACTTCGGCGCTGTGGCCCATGCCGATGAAGCGATACTCGGGCCGGCAGCCGAAACGGCGGGCCAGGATCACCCGGCAGTCGAAGGCGTTGGCCACCAGGTTGGCCAGGGCCAGCACCCAGAACGGCGGGGAATAGGCGTTGCCGGTATCGAAACCTGCTTCCTGTATATCGGCCAATTCCAGATCGGCTTCAGAAATCCGGTATTTCTCCATCAGGCGACGGGCCTGGCGCAGGGCAGAGGCCGCCTCGTTGGGATTGGCGGAGTCGGAAAGCCGCAGGCACTTGGCGATCTTTTCGATGATTTTTCGCTGATCCACCCGCATCTCCCTGGTTGTTTCGGATTGTTTTATCTCGATTTTATAATACAAACATGAATTTACAACAACTTTTTCGTAAAATACATTAAATTCGCATCCATTCGGAGCAGGTGCGACCCGGCAAGGGCTTGTTTTACACTTTTGCGACCCCATTGCGACAGGAACGCCCAGCCATTTTTCCACCCCGGAAAACAGCCCCATGATTCCCGAAAAGGCCACAGCGCCCACTCCCATCGACCTCGACGAAATCCGCCGCCAGGCCTGGAACGCACCCTGCCCCGCACCCCTGGACGCGGCGCAGCGCCAGGCTCTGCGCGAGCGCATCAAGCGCCTGCTCGAGGCGCGCAACGCGGTGCTGGTGGCCCACTACTACGTGGACGAGGAGTTGCAGTCCCTGGCCGACGAGACCGGCGGCTGCGTCTCCGACTCGCTGGAGATGGCCCGCTTCGGCCACGCCCATCCGGCCGAAACCATCGTGGTGGCCGGGGTGCGCTTCATGGGCGAGACGGCCAAGATCCTCAATCCGGAGAAGCGGGTGCTGATGCCCACCCTCGAGGCCGAGTGCTCGCTGGATCTGAGCTGCCCCGCCGATGCCTTCAGCGCCTTCTGCGATCAGCATCCCGACCGCACCGTGGTGGTCTACGCCAACACCAGCGCGGCGGTGAAGGCCCGCGCCGACTGGACGGTGACCTCCTCCATCGCGGTGAAGGTGGCCGAGCATCTGCACCGGCAGGGGAAGAAGATCCTCTGGGCGCCGGATCGCTACCTGGGCGCCTACGTGCAGGAGGTCACGGGCGCCGACATGCTCATGTGGCAGGGCTCGTGCATCGTGCACGACGAATTCCGCGCCGACGCCCTGAAGCAGCTCAAGGCCGAACACCCCGAGGCGGCAGTGCTGGTGCACCCCGAATCGCCGCCCGACGTCATCGCCCTGGCCGACGTGGTGGGCTCCACCACCCAGATCATCCAGGCGGCGCAGACGCTGCCCAACGACACCTTCATCGTCGCCACCGATCGCGGGATCTTCTACAAGATGAAGGCAGCCGCCCCCGGCAAGACCTTCATCGAAGCCCCCACCGGCGGCCTGGCCGCCTCCTGCGGCTCCTGCGCCCACTGCCCGTGGATGAACATGAACGGCCTGGCCAACCTGGCCGCCGCCCTCGAACACGACGGCCCCGAACACGAAATCCACGTGGACCCGACCATCGGCCGCGAAGCACGCAAATCCATCAAACGCATGCTCGACTTCGCCGAAAGCCTCAGGCTGCAGGCGACGGGGGAGGCGAATGTGGCATCGCCGGCCTAGTCCACCCGGACAAATTTTCCGCACCACCACACTTCAAATGTGACCTATTTCACAAGATTCAGCCTGCGGTCTTGCTAATCTGATCGCGGTTTTCGCAGGGCGAAACCGCCGACCCCGCATCCCGACACAGGCCATGGACCGGCACGCACGCCCCTTACCGTGGCCGGAATTCAAGGAGGAAGATCGCGATGACTGAAACCGCCGTCAACCCGGCCTACGCCCGCATCCACCGGGGCGAGTGTCTGGAAGTGCCCCTCGGCGCCGGCACGCAGAAAGGCCGCAACCGGGAGCTGGTCATGCCCTCCCGGGGCACCGGCAAGGTCTTCCTAAAGTACAAGGACACCCGCTTCACCTGGTACACCCTCCCGCTGGGCAAGGCCGCCACGCGAGGCCGGGACGAAGCCCCCACGCCCGAGAAGAACGTCCTCGTGCCCGTTCTGCCGCGGGTCTACACCACCCCCGAGCCGGACCCGGCGAAATGCGCCGTGCCCCGCGCCCCCGGCTGGCTCTACATCTTCAAGGGCGGCTACCTCTGGCGCGAACTCGAAGTGCTGCCCCAGGGCCGGTTCCGTGACGTCAACCTGCACGAATACGCCGGCCGGGACGTACGCCCCGCCACCGTCGAGAAGGACGACCGGATCCTCCTGCCCTACCGCCTCGACGACGTGGAGCAGGACATCCGCATGGCCTATGCCGACGTGCAGTGGTCCTGGGCCCGGATCAACATGCTCGGCGGCATGGATCCGGACGACTTCCGCCTCCACCCCGACCACCTGCCGCCCATGCCCGAAGAACAGGGCTACACGCAGGAGCAGATTGCCGAACAGCAGGCCGCCCGCCTCCAGCAGATCGACCTGTCCGGCTTCGACGCCGGCTTTCCCGTCCAGCCCCCGGAAGGCCGCAAGGCCCGCGTCGAGAACGTCGAACACGCCAACGAGCGGCTCATCCACATCCGCCTGCACCGCAAGGCCAACATCCCCGTGGTGTATCTCGACGATCCCCTCGGCGTCGCCCGCGCCCTGGCCGCCGAGCATCAGAACGCCTGGCGGGAACTGGCCGAATACATCGAGGAGCTCGCCGATCCGGCCAACCGGCGCCGGCATCCCTATGCGCCCTGGTTCGACTCGGCGGTGCTGGCCAACCAGTACTTCTTCGTCGAACACCCGGAAGTGGAAACCGCCAACGTCGAAACCTACCCCGGTCAACCGCGCCAGGGCGAATGGGAGCAGGCCCGGAAGCTGCGCGCCGAATGGCGCAAGCGGCTGAGCCTCGAAGACATCCAGACCGCCCTGGGCACCCGGCGCCGGGCCGAGCTGCGCGCGCGGATCGTCGAAGCCCGCGA